>ODAI014390781.1_pt1 | contig 83349 bp, 112 predicted proteins | sample 1539321 | NCBI WGS metagenome assembly ODAI01 (sample SAMN02144231, study PRJEB22623) | gut metagenome | biome: sheep rumen | host: Ovis aries | place: New Zealand | reverse complement strand
TGTTTTTCAAAATGTCTGTCAGTTCTTCAAAGTCTGCGAACGCTGCAAACTGCTGCATCCGCAAAAGCGCACAATCAATAAGAATAAATTGTATTTCTACATCAAAAGAGAATAAGCACCGCTGTGCTTTCTTTTTGTTTTTGTTGGATAAAATGAGTCGAACATTTCAAAGCTTTTTCGCTTTGTTCCAAATATCCAGATTTTTTTTGAGAATAACACAATAAAAAAAAGCGGTGCAAACTGTTAAATTTGCACCGCTTTAGTTGTTTTTTAGTCTGCAAATACTTTGGTTATTTGCTCTTGCAACGTTTCAAGTGTGAATCCGTTTTCTTTCGCTTTTCTGGTAACTTCTTCCAGAGTCAATAAAATACGTTTTACGTCCTTTGTCTGGTTCAATAAACGTTTTTTAGCATCTAAAAGAATATTAAAATAACGGATACTTCTTAAAATGTTTGTCGTCGTTTGTGGCAAATATTCAACAAATACTTCCGTTAAAAACTCTTTGCCGTTAAAAACTTCTTTTAGTGTTTGTCTGGTGTACTCGTTTTTATCGTTTTGTATTGAATGATAAATAATAACTTCGTTTTTTGAGTTAATATAGTTTTCTTTTTTTAACTCTGAAACACCACAAACCGATAACAAATTTTTCAAAAGTTTTTCATTTTCTTGCAAACGCGCCGAAACTGTTTCAAAATTCAGATTTTCAAACTTTTGTATTTCGTCTTTGTGTGCTTTTTCAAATTCTTTTCGTTTTGCGTCCAGAATTACGTTTAAAATATCCTCTGGCAAATATCCGTAATTTTTACGGATTTCGGAATCATCAAAAGACAAAGGAAATAAAAAGGTTTTCACTTCTGCAAATACTTTTGACTTTTCTAATTTGTCGGTACTTTCAATTTTTGAAACTTCTTGAGAAATAGAAACGTTTTTTTTCTCTTTCTTTGTTGTTGTTACATCGTTTGCAACTTCATTAAAACTTTTTACCTGGTTGGTTTCTTTTTTATTCATAATTCAAAAATTTAGTGAGTTAATAAAATATAGAGTTATTCTCAAATTGTCAAAGATGTAAAAAAGTGTTAAATTTGTTAATACTTTTTAACGTTTTACCTGGTGCTTTGCATCTGGTAACCGATGTACGGAATCGCTATCCCGCACTACAAAAGTACAAATTATGTAATTATTAGACAACAAATTAAGTAATTATTTTTGCCGAATTTAACATACATTAACACAAAAACGCATTTTTAACATAGTTTTAACATATTTAGTGAATATTTTTACAAATCGTGGAACATTGTGGAACATAGTGCAAAGTGCTGATAATTAGCGAGTTATAATTGATTTTGAGCGAGAAGGTGTACGGGTGTAACTGTTTGATACTTAACGAGTTATCAAGGTGTTACATTATATTCATAATGTAACCGAAAACGTGTTAATTTATGTTAAATTAAGGGGTTACACCCCAAAACGGACACCAGCGGCGCGCAGATGACCAAACATCCAAATTTTTTAATTTTTTTTGTTATTTTTTTAATTTTTTTACGATTTTCTGTTGTTTCGTACATTGTCTTATAAGTGATTGTTTTGCAGTATTTTTAGTATTTGTGTAATAGGTTCATTGAAATTGTGTAGATTGGTCAAAAATGTGTGTTTTTTGTGTATGTTTTTGTATAAAACCCGTTGTTTTTGCCTTGTTTTTGGGCGAAAATGAACAAAAATGAACGGTTAATGTACGAAATTTAGTTTTCCAGTGTTTTGTTGTAATTGTTTGATTTATAGTGTTTATTTTTGTGGTGTAATGAACCAAATGAACAAAATGAACAAAAAATAGCACTTTAGTAGGTTGGGTTTTTATTTTTGTTTTTTATATGAATACAAAGGTACATAGTATTCGGAGCATGGAGTTGATAGGTGCATTGGGAGATGCGTTGTATGCGTGTATTCCGAAGAAGGAGTTGCGTATGGCTTATCAGCAGGCGCGTTTTGGTGACAGGGTTTATGGTTATCAGGACATTGTTTTGCAGGCTTGTTCATTGTGTTTTCGCATGTACATGGGTGATGTGTATTACTTTGACGGTAGGTTATGGAGTCCTTTGTCTGATGTTGTTTTGGAGAATGCTTTGAACAAGGCTTTAGTGCGTTGTGGTGTTCCGAAGTCAGACATTGTGAACTCGCGGAGCAAGTTACTCTACAGTGCCCGTGGAGGTGCGTCTATGTCTCCTTTGGAGCTGTCTCCTTCGGTGATAGGTTTTCGCAACGGCATTTGGGATTTCTCTGACATCGACAATCCTGTGTACCATTCATTCGCTGACCGTATGCCAGTAGTCAGTATACTGCCATACGACTACGACCCGTCGGCCACATGCCCGAAGTGGCTTTCGTTTCTTTCGTCCATACTCCCAAAGGGTGAGATACTGAAACTTCAGAAATATCTTGGACTGGGATGTGCAGACCGCAAGAAGATGTCGCACAAGGTGGAGGAAACCCTGTGGCTCGTCGGCAGCGGTGCCAACGGCAAGAGTACCATCTTCGACATCGTCCGTGCCGTCTACGGGGCAGACAACATGTCCTACGCTTCCCTGGACACTCTTCTCAGCGGATCGCCCGACGTCAGGGCGCGTTTCATCGGAGGCATCGCAGGGAAGATATTCAACTACTGCAGCGAAATACAGGCGGACGACATCTCCCGCTACGCAGACACATTCAAGTCCCTGTGCAGTGGAGAACCGCAGACGGTACGCAGGCTCGGGCACAACCCCGAGACAGCCTTCGACATACCTTTCCTCATCTTCAACATGAACCACAAGCCCGCCAACAGACGGATGGACCAGGCTTTGCTCAGGAGACTGCTCTTCATCCCGTTCAAGACGACCGTCAGTGCGGACGACATGAACAGGGAACTGTCCAGCGAACTGGAAAAGGAACTCTCGGGCATCCGCAACTGGATGATCGAGGGCTACAAGGCGCTCGTCAGGGACGGCTACAGCTTCGGGACATCCAAGGCGGACGGCGAAGACCTCACAGACTACCTTCTCGAAAACGGACAGAGCGTGCAGGTCTTCCTCTCCAAGAAGAAATACAACTGCAACAGGAGAAGCGGTCACTGGGACGATGCTGTGCAGTGGGTGCCTGCATCGCTCCTGTACGAGGACTACGTCTCTTTCTGCGACAAGTGGCTCCAGGAACCAGTCAGCCAGCGGGCGTTCGGCGGAGAGATGTCCCGCCTGGGATGGCACGACAGCTACGGCAACCGCAAACGCACGGGAACGGGATATGTGTACGGAATATTCAGCGAAGAAAAAATCAGATACGCCTTAAAACTATGAAAAAGAACGAACTTATGGAACTTACGCGACTCATCGAGGAAAAAGAGCGCGACCTGACGATTTGCCGACAGGCAATGATGAATTTCTCCGCCATGCTCAGGGATGACACTTACAAACCGGCTATCCTGGAGCAGGCGTCCGAGCAGATAGACGACCTTATCGGCTTGGTTTTCAACGACATCAAAAAAGCGATGCCGCGCATCAAGGAGGAACACTGGAAAGACGAGCAAATCAAAAGGCTCGCCGACGAGGTCGTTGAACTGAAAAACAGGACACTGTGGCAGAGAATACTGAACAAAAAGAACAAATGTACAAACCATTAAAATTGTTAACTTATGGAAGGATTAATTATCGGGAGAAACCAGCAAAAGGCAGAAGAGAAGACTGAGACCGCAAAAAAAGTGGAAACCGCCATTGTAAAAGACGCCTCCAAGATGGAAGAAATCGCAGGGGTCGAAGAGAAGAAACCAACGCAGAAATCCAAGGGCAAAAAAGCGCAAAAGAAATAACATGGAAGAAGCAAAAATACCATTCGTCAAGCCGTGTCGCGTAGGCAACTTCAAAATGTGGAGAAGCAAGATGGCCTTGACTGTCAGCCCGTCAGAGGAGCAACGCCGACAGGTGGCAGAGGAAAGTGGCGGCAAGAAGAAGGCTGTCGCGCGGAAAGTAGACATTGAATGCATCAACATCAGCAACACCGACGGCAGTTTCTCCATACGCATCCCGCAGACATTTGAGATGTTCGGAATGCTGACGGCGGCATACCAGTGGTACAAGAGCGACGATGCAAGCAAGAAGGCACGCGGGCAGGAATACCTCAGCACCGTCATGTCGAACATGCTATATGTGTCATGTGTCAGCAACGGCTACTACCACACGGGGCTGCAGGCCGTCACGCAGGTCTATGTGAACCCGGATGTCCTCAGCAACGAGGACTTCAAGGAGAAAGTCACGGACACAATCGAAAAATTTAAGGAATGGTACAAGGACTATGCGACTTCCCGCGCCGAGCCGTCCGCGGAAGACGAGCGCAAGGATGAAATCGCGGAACAGGCGATGGACATTCTGGAGAAATGAAAAAAAGAAAGGTGATGCAACAACATCACCTTTTTTTTATGTCGTCCGCAGAGAGAAGCCTTCCCATCTCCACGGGCCTTATTTCCTGCCCTCCGGTTTCTTTCATGTATTCGTTGTATGCCGCAAGCAGCGGACATTTGTCACACTTGAGCGGCAGGAAGAAATTGATGGTGTCCGTATTGTCGTTCTCCACTTCGTCCTTCTTGTAGCCCATCAGGTCGCTGTACTTCATCAGTCCCTCTATGCGTTCCTTGCTGTCCGTTGGCAGTTTCAAGGCCGTAGTCAGTATCAGCTTTGCGGTCTTCTTCTTGTCTATCAATTCTTCGTCACTTGTCGCTCCCATGAACACGATGTTCCTCTGGGCCGACTTTTCATCTACAAGATGCTTGAACTTTACAGAGGACAATATTTTCTCCCTGATGCTTTTGTTCTGCAATGCAGAGAGAGCGGTGTTCTCCGGATAGGCTATAGTATATGCATCAAGCTCTGAGTAGCCTATTGACAGCAGGTCCGCCATGACGAGATACTGCACGGTCACGCCTGACTTTCTCGCTTCCGCTTGTCTTTGTTTCGACAATTCCATATTTTTTTTATGTTTTCTTTGATTTTTCAGATATTCTTTGTATTTTTGCAATAGTAAAAGTAACTTTTACTCACATGCGGGGGGTGTACCACGAAAGTGGAGCCTCCCGCTCCGCTTTTTATTAGAATGGAACATCAATAATGATTTTTCCATTTTGAACACATATAATTCTTTCAAACTTTAAGAATTGTCGTGTTTCAATCTTCTCCAATCCCCTATATCTTCCAAGAGTTCGTTCCCATGTGTCTTGATTGAAATTTCCATTTGGGAAATCAAGCACTGCAACCTTTGTTTCTTTCTTAGATGCACAATGCGATAGACTCATTAGGATGTTGTTTGATGTGGCAGTTTCGCAACCAGCAACCTCAAATCTCTTCCCGTCCCAAGTACCCTCTGTAAATCTTTGTCCAATAACAGCACTCTCTTCCGCACCGAATATCACAGAATGACCAGCATTGTAACCAGCTTCCTGTGCATGTTTTTCATAAGCTCCACCTCTTTGGTCAAAATTATGCTTAACATGTGTGGCTTTCAATCCGCCGTTTTCAGGATTGTATTCAACATCTTTATAATTCGGATCTTGTAAAAGTCTCTCGTATTCCTCACGGCGATTCTGCCTTGCTGTGTTTCCAGAAATGTTGCTATTCTCGCTTGGAATATCCTCAACCGGATATACCGGCACTCTGTAGCATTTGCAGTGCGGATGCGGATATGGTGCAGTTTCTATCTCGTCAAGATTGGGATGAAAGCCGACCTCGTCATCGCACAGGTCACAGTTGAAAGTGCTCCCGCGGAGTTGATAATATCCTGATGCACCGCTTTCTCTCATCTGGACGCCCTGCTCTCTCATCCATGCCATCTGCGATGTGATTGTCGCCATGTTTGTGACATTTGTGCTGCCGTTGTTGGAAAGACCGACAGCGCCGGGCTGCACACCGCCGAGCCGGATGTAAGCGGCATTGAAATTCTGACGTCTGCGGAAAGCAGTGAGCACTTCGGGCATTGTGTATACGGAATGCATGTAGGTCTTCAGTTTCGTGACAGCGTCAGATAGTTTCACACCCATGAAACGCATGGCGGCGATAGCGGCCTCAAAGTCCTTCATCGTCTTGTAGAGATAGCCGTCAAGTGTGTCCTGAAGATTTCGGTTGCCACGTCCGAGCGTGGCGAGCCATGCTATGAGAGCCGCGATGTGGTCGTTGTCCTTCGTAGCCCTTGTGGAATAGTCGTATATGAGGTCAAGTATCTCCGACTCCGCATCATCCATGAAATCTGAAATTTCGGCCATCATATCCTCGTTGTAGGATGATGATATGGTGAACGTGTAAGGATCTACATTGTATTTATAACAGCAAGTAACGATGTCCTCAGCAAGATTGGACAGGACCTCGTCTACGCTATCCCTCAATTGCCTTGCATTGTCCTCGCGGCGCAGGACATACTGCTTTGCTTCACGTATGTCATCCTGCGTCGGAGGTATGTATCTTGACTCATCCAGCCTTATCTTTATGCTTTCAGCCATGCCCTAAACCCAATCTAACGTGGTATTTCCCTTGTACCCTTTCTTGAATACCCACCAGCAGTAACTCACTGCACTTCCTCCGTGCTTGCGCATGTAGTCAAAGTCCGCATTCTTCGCGCATAGAACACGCTCTATGCATTGCAAAACCTTTATAGGTGGATATACGCTGAACAACTTATTAAAGCGACCTTTGCCTTCTGCGAAAGTTGTTTTTAAGAACATACATACCAATGAGTCTTCCGGAACGAGTTCGAGAGAGTGCAGCACGAAAGGAAGTGACAGAGAATAAGGAGGGTTAGTAACTATTGCGAAATCACCTTCAAACGGTGGCTCATGCATCGTAAAGAAATCCTGCACCTTGCCATATCCTCTGTCTATCAAGTCGTAAGACTTAACATCATGACCTAACTTCTTTAGCCTTTCGGACAGACATCCGTTGCCACAAGCAGGTTCAAGAATCTGCTCAGGGAGATCAATCTTCTTTTTCAAAAGGTCAATCGCAACGGGGTCTGTCGCATAAAAATCATTTGTTTCACGTTCTTTATCGGTGTGATTGCTTGCGCCTAAAGTCTTCCAGATAGAATTACCGTTTCCTGTCCAATCTTTCATCTTCAATGAGTTTTATTATAGTCATCCCACTTGCTCTTGGCTTTTCCAGTCGTTTCATCTATCTCGTTCCCGTTTGCATCAAATCTCTTTGACAGCATGTCCGGACGTCCTCTTTTGCGACCGCGCCCAGTCGCTACGGAATGCTTGCTTTTTGCACGCCCTGCGCTTTTTGTTTCAAATGTTTCATCTTTCTCTGCATTGCTGACAGCAATCGTCTGCTCTGTCTGAATATCTGAAAGCTGTTCCTGTGTTGCCACATTGATTTCGGACTGCATCTCAAGTTTCTGTTCTTCAAGGAGCAATTGATTCATCTGTGCGTCGTGTTCCTCCTGACAAATTCTCTCCCACTCGTTTGGCGTAGCGTAAGGGTTCTTCTCGCTCGCCGTCTGGCGGGAGATGAACTTACCGACTACGGCAGTGTTGAGATTTGTTATCAATTCGGAATAGTTGACATGAATATACGGCTCAATATAATGCCTTATACTCGTATTGAGGAAATTCAATCTTTGTTCTGTCTCGACGCCATATCCCCAGATGAAAATATCAACGATTTTATCTACACATCCGTCATATTCCTGGGCATCGCTCATCGCCTTCTCAAACGCATCCGAATACATTATTTTCAAAGCGACGCCTGGTGTATCACCGCTCTTTAGTTCCGGAGTCTTCACGGCAAAAGACTGCTTGTATATGCATTCCTCAAGTTTGTCAAGTTCAGCTTTGTAAGCGTTGCTTGCATCCTGCCTATTCAAGAAACCTATTTCGCCGTCAGTAGGCAGTATCATAATCTTGGAAGCGTATGACATGTCCTGCGTAGTAACCTCCTCGCTTCCTTCACCTTTCACATACATAATTGGCAAACCAAAATCGTGATTGCTGTGAGCAAGATTTGAAAAGGCTATCTCGTAATTCTCTATCGTTTCTTCTGAGAATGTCCAGCAAGGACCGAAATCATCACGGAAATAAGCGACCGGGATAGTATCGAACTGGTGTTTCTCCTTGACTTCCAGTTTGTACCCTGATGCGGAGAACCCGTAAAGCGCGATGTTTTTTATTTTGTCGAATACCGACGGGTCTCCTTCCTCGCAGAAACGATAGTAAAATTCGTCATCCCATACATCTATATATTTTTTTGTTACACGTCCATCCGCATCGTAGTTGTTATATGACCTTGCGAACAAATTCATTCGTCCGCTACGGAAATCATAATGCGGAAAAAGTTTGTCTCCGTCACGGAAAGACAGCACTTTCCATCCGAATTTTCCGTCGTCCATATATCCGACAAAGGCACCATCACCTGTCGCTTTTACGGATTTGGCGAGATGATACCATGCTACCTCCATGTTTTTGTTAGCCCATCCGTTTCGGAAAGCATTGTATATCTTGCTTTTCTCTTCGCTGACCGTCTTGTCAGAAAGCTCAAACTGTATATCGTTTCCGCAAAGGTGCGTCAGATGCTTTATGAGAATTATCTGCTGGAAAGAGAATGCATATCTTGGTATCTCCTGTATGTACCACTTTCCGTCTTCATCGTTTTTCTGCCACACATCTGGGTACAGAGTTTTGTCATTGATGATGTGCCCGGCAGGGTCATATTCCCGCATGAAGTCCTCCTGCGTGACAATTTTTCTCCGCAACCTGTCTTGTGGCAGCGCAGTTTCAGTCACATCGCCCACAACATATCCGTGGTCGTAATGTCCGTCTGGACAAATCCTCGTAAACGGTTTCTTCGTAAGAAGTTCCCGTAGTTCTTTCTTTGATTTAGTAATGTTTTCTATCATGGCCTCACTGTTAGTCTTCTTGTCGTAAATTTCCTTACACCCTTTATTTTTTCGCGATTTATCCAACCAGGTATAACCGCCTGTGTGTTTTTGATGTCAAAGATTTCTCGCATGAACAGAGCCTCAAAAAAGTCGGGAGAGTGCCCGACAAGGCTCTTGTTCTTCATTTGTTCCTTGTGTATCAAACACCAACCTCTGTCGGCTTTCGACATGTCCTGCTTGACACATTTCCTTTCAATCTGCAGGATGTCGTACAGCTTTTTCGTGTCCTTCCCTACAGAATATTTTCTTTCGAGCAGTGTCCTTTCTATACTCCATCCTGCCTGTTGAGTCCTCTCGGCGAACTTGTAGGCACACTGAGATTTTTTGTTGTCGTACAAGTTTTTGTCTCTCGCATCAACCGCCTCCTGATTGTTGAAAGGGATAGCTCTTGGGAACGCTCCTTTCAGGACTTGCCCTATTCCGTTGAGGTCGTATGTAAAATTCTCCTCCAAAACGCCCCATTCCTGTAACTTTGCCCTAATCATAGAAGAGGTCGTATACGGGTCTCTCCTACACACGAACACGTCAGCGACATGCCATCCAATCCAGAACCAAGTAACGCAGTTATCTCCTCCATCTCCGGCTACATCGCACGTTGCCCTCCTTACCTTGTCGCCAGTCATGTGGGAATTTTGGAAAACCTTGTCGAGATGGAAAGCCTGAATCATGTCAGAACCCACCTTGACAACGTCCCAATTACCATCAAACTCCCTCGCCCTTACCTCCGGCGGCTGATTGAGAAGACTTGCGATATATCCCGGATCGTTCTTGAGGAGAGCCTTGTTGTCACTCAGTGATGCCTTTATGAATGTCACAGATTTGACAAAAAACGATGTCTTCGTATATCCGTACTGTTCCCACTCAGGGTCCCATGCGTCATCAATAAGTTCCCGGCACTGCCTATATACCTCTTCCGGTGTATCACCCCAGATAATATTGTCAACCGAATCGTCCGGCATGTAACAATATCTTACCTTGCCGTTTCTCTCTGGTATGGCAAAGCCCTTCCACTCAGGGTGTTTTTTCCCGTCCGAATATATAGTATCTTCTTTTCCTATCCACCAGTCAAGGAATTTTCTTAGCCAACTCAGAGGGTCAGGATTGCAAGTGCCGAGAATGCGGGAATGTACGCCAACAGTATTACGGTTAGAGGTCATTAGAAACTTGAACATCTCAAACGGCATCTGCGGCAACTCGTCGATGCCGATATACGCAAACTGCTGACCGCGGTATTTCACATCAAAGTCCGACATAGGCATGTCGTAAGTTGTAAGACCGAGTTTCGCACCTGACTTGAAATACCAGGTCATATCAGATTTCGATTTGTTGTATTGGCCGAGACGATAAAACCACCTCATGCTTTCATTAATGATATTCTCAAAATCATCCTTGTTCTTTCGGAATATCATACCGTTGAAATACTTGTTTCCTATGTCGTACAACGGCTCCATAAGCATTGTGACCGTATTGTGGTTTATATTGTAACTGTTCGTCATGTACAGATGGTCCCTGCCTGTGACTGTGATACACCTGCAGTTCTGCTTATTCTTGCTCTTGACTATATGTGTGAGTCTCTTTGTGAGTACATTTTTGGTATTTGGACTTTTCGGTGTATTTGCATTGACATGTGCCCTGTTCGCAAAACAAACTTTTTGAAAGAGACGACCATCATCTGGAGCGACAAAAGACACCTTCCAGAAACCGATTGTCTCTGGGTCATCGTCCACCTGCGACACTCTTGCCCAAATTCCGAGCGACCTCGCCATGTCAGCTACGTCCTCTATGAGTTTTTTGTTCGGGAGGGCAAGATAAGGATGCTTGTGCATTGACCTCCCGTTCTGAAACATAATCCCGCGGAGATACGCCCATCTTGATTCAATAGACGCAGTTTTGTAGTCATGAGGAATCTTTGCAAGCTGTCGCGACCTGCTACATGTAATCTTTCTCCTGTTTTCTTCAGTTAGTCCGCGTAGTCTGTAAAATCCGCTTTTGAGGTCTTTCTTTATCCTATATCCGATATTTTTGAAAAGTGACGCAACAAAGACATCCTTTGAAAGCCGCAATCCCGATGTTTCAAAGTGCCAGTACCCCGTTCCGCTGATATACCCGAGAAGGAAAGGGTGTATGGGAAGGTCTATCGGCGTCATTTTCTCATTCATCTCAACCTCTCCGCAAAGAGGGATTTCCGCATAGAAAGTCTTTCCTTTTCTCAAAGAAACAGGGTACGGCTTGTCAATAACATAATTGTCCATAATCTCCCTCGCTCCCATTTCATGAAAATCATCAGCAGGATCTATTCGTGCCCAAAACCTGTGATTGTCCATGCATGTGATGCAAGTGCCATCGTCAAAATAAAAGTGATATACGGTATGTTCTCCTTGCTCAAAAATAGCCTTAACTTTCTGGACACCATTATACGGTGTACAAATCAGGTCGCCTACTTCAAGGTCGCCCATCTTTCTGTAACCGGAAGGCGTTGCGACAGGTGTCGTGTTCGGGTTTGCCTTTCCTCCACCTCTATTGCCGCCGAAAACGACAATGTCGGCTGAACTTCCAAGCCCGTTCTCCTGCGCCCCGTCCTGAGCAATGAAATAATCTTCTCCGTCTTGATTTTCCTGGTTCCTAAGTTTCTCTATTGTTTCATGTGAAACGATTTTCTTCCCGTCTTTTGTGAACAGAGATCTATAGTCTTGCGTATCTTTCATAGATAAGAATTTCCATAGCAAAAGTACACATATACGATTTTCGTTCAATAAAATATATTGGAAATGAGAAGATTTCCAACAGAAAATATTCTTTGGAATATCTGCTAAATTTATTTTTGCAAACAAATGTTAAACATTGTTAACCAAATGTAATTAAAAGCAAGAAATGCTATCCTAAAAATCTAAGAAATGGAGAAAGACATTTTAATTGAAAATTTGAAGGCAAAGGTTGGAGAAGACAACTGCAAGTCTATCAGTGACAGAACCTTTGAAGGTATTGCCAATGTGTATCTTCCGATGTTCGCCGATGATTCAAAGATTACCGATGAAACATGGAAACTTCCCGTGACGACTCTTGTTGAATTTGCTGGTCAAAAGCGTTTTGACGAGAAAAACTTCGCTGAAAAATTCAAGAACGAGTACACCACGCAACATGAGAAAGATGTCGCAGAGCGTATTCGCCAGGCTACGGAGAAAGCTGTGGAAGATTACAAAAAAGCTCATCCTGAAAAGAAAGTAGAAGATGCAGATGGAATTGAGGAAAAAATCAACGCTGCCGTTGCTGACGCTCTCGGAAAATTGACTGGAGAAGAAAGCGATTTCGGTAAGCTCAACAAGACTCTCTCTGCGTTTATCGAGTCACAGACAGAGCGGGAAAAAACCGAGAAGAAAAACAGCGTAAGAAACGAGTTGAAGAAACACCTTCTTGAACTGAAGGCGAACAATGAGGCCTGCGTTGACGATGCCCTTGACGACATTGAATACGGAGACACCCCGACGTTTGATGGCCTGAAACAGGCTGCCATTGCTGCATACGAGAAGCGTTACAAGCGGTACTATGCAGATGGTGGCAAGCCATTCGGCGGAGACGGTGCAGGTGGCGGTGACAAGAAAGACTTGTACGACAGCTATATTCAACGTCTCACAGACAAGCAGAAAGACAACAAGGATTACGCGGATAGCATTGTGTTTGCAAAATAACAACAACTTAAAACAAAAGCTATGCGAACAGGAACATTAAACAACTACGTAAAATTCTCCAAAAACTGGGGTGGCGTGCGAAAGGCTTATGAAGGACACGAAGCCCCGTGGATGTTGGTCGGCGGTTTCAAATTCCCGTCCCTTGACGTACTCCCTGCATCCGGCAATGTACTGCCTGCGTTTACACCCGTTTTAGCGGATGAGGTAAACCGTACCCTTGTACCGATGTATGCCTTTGAAGTAAAAAGCATCGATACCGAGAACAAGACCATAAGCGTCGTTAAGAACGAGGAAGGTACACGCGCTAAAGTCGGAATGAAACTCATCGTGACTCCAGAAGACCTTTCTACTGCTGGAACGGCTATTACCGTTACCGCGATTGACAGTACGAAAGAAGATGTGGATGTGCTTACCGTAAACGCCGTAACTGGCGTCACCGCTGGCGTCATCCTTCTTGAGGCAAACAATGAAAACAAAGTAAAGGTGATTCCAAACTCACTGACTCCGTATGACACTTGTGTGGACGAAGATGCTTATGCACTTGACGGCGACGCTATTTTCGGTGCCACATCTCCTATCATAGAGCGCAGAATTGTGCCGATACCAGCAATCATAAAGAAAGCACTGGCTGATGCCGGGTGTTTCTTCCGTTTCAGCAACAAAAAGTAAGAGGAGGATAAGATATGAGAGACAGATCTTTATACAGCATAGGCTCACTTGCTCAATATCTTGATTCAGAGAACTTCGGTCTCTTGCTGAACAAGACAAACGAGAAATACAACACAGCCATTTGGAAAAAATATGCATCTTGGGGAACTCCTACAGATGATCGTGAATGGAAACAGGGTCAGAAAGAGACTCCTATACTTGTCCGTGCATCAGTGCTCGGAACAAATTCTCCGAAACCCTTGCGCAACACTCAGGGTTGGGGCGCTTATGGCGGCACATTGCCGAAAATCGGTCACGGATTCTCTATCAATCAGGATGACATGATTGAAATCCGCAAGTTTGCGAAACTTAGCGACCTCACATTCGGGGAGGCGTTGATTGACTCTTTCGTACAAAACTCAGGCAATATGCTCGGCGGTATTCATACAGAGTTGAACTACATGACTTTGCAGGCTATGAGTACTGGTGAAATACATGACGTCCCCGTAGATGGCGTTCGTTATGACTTCAAGTTCCCAATCCCGGAGAACAACTTTGTTGCTCCGACAGAGAAGTGGTATAACGGTACTACGGCAAACGAAAATGCGAAACCTATTGACGACCTCATCAAGTTCCAGGAGTACTACACCGACGAACTGAGCTATGGTCTCGACCACTGGAAGATGTCAAAGGCATTATTCTCCAAGCTGATGTCGCATCCTAACACGATTAAGGCGTACCTGTCAGGAAAGAACTATACTCATCTTGACTATGTGCCTGCAGTACGTAGCGACATGTTGCGTTGGATGCACGACGACATGGGCATCTGGCCAATCGAGGTTATCGACTATAAGTCCCGTCACGAAGAGGATGGCAAGCCGGTTGTAGATGCACCTGCTTTTGACGAGAAAGTCCTTGTTGCTTCCACGACTGCTTATCGTCCGTTTGAGATGAAGTGCATGCGTAGCATTCTTCAGGACAGGATGAGTATGCCGGGACAGACACAAAGCGATTTGTATTCTCTTGTTGAAGGTCGCATTGTTGTGCTGAATACATGGCAGGAGCGTCCGAACTTGCTGAACACCGTAGACTGCGAGTTGTTCGCCGGTCCCGTATTCAACAACCTGCGTGAACATGGTATCGTCACCGTAATAGGCGACTAACACAAATAAGGCTTGATGGACAACAACGAGACATCTCAGATTGTAACTGTCGAGGAGTACATAAAAAGTATCTCCCCGAATGCCAACGTCAGTAAGAGCACCATAAAAGGTGTCCTTATTGATGCTGGCATTGAAGCTGGGACTCCTGCAGATGACCTTACAGAGAAACAGAAAGACCTGTCGCTCGCATATCTCCTTATACGAATGGCATTCAACCCAGTCACGTCACAACGTGTTTCTGAGAAAAACGGAGATTGGGAACATTCGGAGGGAAGTGAGCAATGGGCACCGTCTCAGCTGATGCAATTCTTGATTCTCGCCCGCGACTTACTCAAAAAATGGGACATTGTTGATGAAAGAATAAAAACCCTTGCGCCGAAATGGGGCATGAAGGGGAACGGATTCCATAAAATTAGAAGATACCGATAATGGAAATAGCCAACCCTCAATTCCCGCACACTTGCCGAATCATCCGTTATGCTGAAACCGAGCCGATGGACGACCAGGCTAACGTTGAGGACTACGACCCGATGTCTGACGAAACGGAAGGCAACAATGGAGGAGAACCCTCTGCATCTGTACAGTCTGGCGAGGTTACTGTAGTATATGAGGGAAAATGCAGAAGTGACAATCGTGAAACCGTCGCAGATAACGGAGATGTAATAGCATCATACAGAAAATTACAGATACCGATGAAACAAGATGAGTGGACGGAGGAAACGATACCGCTCGAGGGTGACAGGATTGAACTTCAAAGATTCGGTTACAAGGAATACGGAACTGTCATTGACAAATACCCTGGCAACTTAGGAACGACTATCATCTGGAAATATGTCCGCAACTAACAAACAAATAGTAGAGAAAGGTATCTCTGAATATCGTGAAAAGATATTTAGAGAGGTTGAAGGCAGATGCCGTGCATTGTGTATGAATCTTTGCGACGAGGCTATATCTGCCCGTCAATCGGCTCCTGGCAAGCACAACTTTACGGGAAACCTACTTAACTCCATTGTCGTTTGTTTGTATAAATTCAAATCCCCTGTATATGCGTGTTATGCCGCCGATAAGGTCACAAAGGCCATACAGGTCAAAATGACTGCTCCTCGCAAATACCGTTTCCGTTCCGACTACGATTTGTCTGAATCCACATATTCCCCGCAGGTAAAAACCAATCAAGGATGGGGAGAAGAGGATGCGAGACAATTCTTTCAATCGTATAGTCCGAATGGAAGGAACGTTTTCGACATTATCGTCGCATACCCAACAGAATATGCGGAATTTGTTGAAAATCTAAGAAGTACGACAGGTGTGCTAAGAACCTATGCGCATGCACAGGAGGTAGCTGTGAATTTTCTGAAACTTCCAAGAACTTAATACTATGGCAGGAAACAAATCTCTACTCTACCTTATTTACGAAGACCTCGTAAAAGCGGTAAAAGGAATCGGTGGCAAAACTTTCCTCGACAGACCGAAAAACGGTCAGTCGGACTTGGCCAATTTCGTGGTGATTAATATACCAACGGAAATCAGGGGAAGAGTAAAGGGGAAGATTTCTGTAATGGCGAACAGCTACGGAACATTTTCAGTATACTGCAAGGCAAAGACGGACAGTACGTTGAATGTAAACGCACAGGGAAGTCTTGTGGATCTTGTATTGGATTTATTTCCGATTAACGGCGAGCATATCACAGCAACAGAGCCGAGATTTCTTATGCAGGGAGAAGACGGGTACGGCTATCAGGTCACACAGATAACATTCAAATTAAGAACAAAATTCAATATTAAACAATAAAAATATGGCACTTAAACGTAAAATTGATTTACAAGGTGATGTATTCGAGGGTATATCATCAGTGTTTGCAGTAAAGGGCGGCATAACCACTGTCGAAGGCGCTGCGACCATTACAGAAGCAAATATGTTGGAGTTTCCTGTTTCCGACGACTCCGGCTTTAACTTTGACACAGGTGCTCCGAGTATTGAGCATTTCAAGGTAAAAGGCTTGAATACCGACTGGGTAAACACCTTTACCCCAGGAGACGGAGAACTCACTTTGGAGATTCCGTGTAATGAAACTGGCATCATGGAGGCATGTTTCGGCGATGAAGGTGTGCAGTCCACAATCACACTGCCGACAGGTTTTACCATCGGCGGTAAGGCTAAGATTGCGGGCAAGCTCTACGCTTCGGCACAGAAGGCAGTTTACTTCGGTCTAATGATTCTCAACGACACAGAAGACAAAGTTCTGTTCATCAAGAAGGCAAAATTCATGGCTCAGGCTATCTTTGATGGTAGCAACAAGCCTCTTTGTGTCGTCCTGACAGGTGCTATCGCCGCTGGCGCTGACAAAGATGCGTTCGGCGTACTCGAACCCGCAGGAGAGTAGTTTCTATTTCTTCATATAGTTCATAGATGGGCAGTGGTGGTGTAATGCTGCCATTGCCCTTTTTTAATTCACAAAAAAGCAAAAGATGCCAAAAACAAAAGAACAACCGCTGAAACAGCCTGGAACTAAGACACAGGAACTATATCTCTCGATGATTAACAATGATGCCGAAGAAGTCTCAATACTCCGCACAAAGAAGAAATACAAGATCCGCTGGCTGAAAAATGGTCAGTTGGAGAAACTGACACGTCTGCTTCTGCATAAAAAAAGCGTAGACAAAAAGGATGAATCCGAAACGGATATATTTAGTGAAATATTGTCGGATGTAAAGCTATGCAGTAAAGCCGCAGCGATTATCATCCTTGATGGATATTGGAAACTGAAATTCCGTTATTGGTTTTTGTGGCGATGGTTCTACTATGTAAAGCAGTATGACAATATCCAATTGGCTCCGATACTTGAAACTGGTAAAAAAAAAGTTCCGCAGTTGCAGTTCTTACAGAGTATCATGTTCTTGACAGAGGCAAAGGATTCGCTGATGAGGATGAGAGTGACGGAAGTAGAAGCTACCCTTCAAGAACTAAATACGGATCAGCTTTCTCTGACAGAAAACAGCGTCAGTGGCTCGTAATGCCGAGATATTTCTTCGGCATTTTCCGTGTGCAGATGTATGAGTACTACTGGGGACATACCATAGCGCAAATACAACTGATTGACACAGACCAGCCGATAACTGTCTATAAGAAACACGATGAAAACGAAGGTTTGAAACCTGGGGACAAAGGCTATAAGCCTGACCCGAAGAAACTTCAATCCGCTCTGGAAAGATGGAAGAAACGCAAGGAAGAAAGAGCAAAACGCGGATTCAGACTTGACGCCTTTTTGAGCACGGGTAAAAAAGTGCCCGTTAACGACAAAGATACACCTATACACAACACCTAAATATACACACTATGTTAGACCCGTTAAAATTTGCCATAGCAATCCAAGACCAGACAAAAGAAGACCTAAGCCAGATTCAAGAGCGTCTTGCAAAACTGAAAGACCAGACTATAAATATCAAGATAGACGGAATAAGCGATCTCCAGCAACTTATGCAGTTGCTCGGTCAAAAGCAGGCAAGCGATATAAAGGCTACCGGAAAATCGGCCGAAACCGCAAGCGACCAAATTGAGAAACTTGCCAAGAGTGCGATAAAAGGCTCGTTCACGCAATTCATCCATGATTTGGAGGAAGTGAAGACACACATAAAGAATGACAATTTCACAGCTTTCTCCAAGCGCATAGAAGCCTGTGCCGAGAATGTGAATAAACTGAACGAAGCTTTCAGAAATTTCAAAGTGACCATTGGCGAGGACAACAACCTGAAAGAGCTTCTAACCGGATGGGGAGCAGCAATCAAGGAGGTCAGCGCATCTATCCGAATGATGGACTCCATAAAAAACGGGAGTGGTACGAAGAAGAGTAATCCCGCAGAAGAACTGAAACAGCAAGAGCAAGGCATCGTTAAAGTCGGCAACGCAATTGAGCGACTAAAAGGGATGGCTTCTTCCGGCGGTACTGGTGAAAATTTCATTGAAAGACTCGATAAGACAGGGCTACGAAATATACAAACCCTTATCAAGGAACAAGGCCATATCAGGCGGCTGATTGAACTCGCAAAGAAGAGCATTGACTTTGGTGAGGGGCATCCTGTGATGGGCATGGGTAGATTGCGTGGCGACCAGATGAGCAATTTGAAGGAACTTAAGGAAAGAGCTGAACTTATCAAAGAAATTCTATACCAAGCGAACAATGGAAATCCAAACACAATCGGTTATCTTAACAAATTAGGTTCATTGAAGCTTGAGGCGTATAAAATGGATAACATGGGTAACTCCGTTACCCTACTCGGCGGTCACTACGACGCGTTGAAACACTCTGTTACCGGAACAGCCTCAGCCATGCGCCAACTGAACAACGAAATGCGTCTTGACTTCAACAAGGTTGCGAACAAGGAGAAACTTGCAGCAGAAGCAGAAGCGGTAAAGAAACTTGCCTCATCCTATAAGTCTATGCAGCAAGAGTCCAAGACCATGCGTTCGCAGTCAGAATCGGCTCTTGCATCCCGCATAAAGATGTTACGTGAACAATCGGCAGACTTACAGAAACTTCTTTCCGTTGGCAAAATCGGATTGGGTGAAAGCCAGTATAATTCAGTAAGGGATGCACTACGTGAGATAAGAAGAGAGTTGCAGCAGATAGAGACTATCACGCAGCGAGGCGGCAACTCTACAGGTCTGTTGCGTTCATTGTCTGTCGGTCGTGATTACAGTGGTGTTATCGCATCCGGTCGAGCCGTTGCCGATATGCGTAACAGGCAGGCGCAAGAAACAACTCTTGCATCACGCGCTGTATCACAACTGACGATGGAAGAGCAGAGGTTGGCGCAGGCGTTAAACCAGGCTACAAACAGCGCAAGAGGTCAGAGCCAGGTGTTGGGCGACCTTAAATCTTTGGCTACTCAGTATTTGGGTGTTTGGGGTGCGCAACAATTTGTCCGGAACATTATAGAGATTGGCGGTCAGCTTGAAAAACAACGCCTATCCCTTGGTGCTATCCTCGGTGATACTGCGCAGGCTAACGAATTGTTTGATAATATCAAGAATTTGGCAATCAAATCACCTTTCGGAGTTGTCGAACTTGACCAATTCTCCAAACAACTTTCCGCATACGGTTTCAAGTCAAATGAACTGTTTGACATGACCAAACGCCTCGCCGACATTGCTGCAGGTGCCGGAACTGAGGTAAGCAGACTGGCACTTGCTTTAGGACATGTACGTTCAGAGGGAGCTCTTTCAGGTTATACGCTCCGTCAATTTGCCATGAACAACATTCCGATGCTGCAAAAACTTTCAGAGCGTCTGACTCAAATCGAAGGTAAAATAGTGTCAACCGCTGAAATCCGCAAACGTGTAAGCAAAAAACAAATCGGTTACGAGGACGTCGTCGCAGTTATCAAGGATTTGACAGATGAGGGCGGTATGTTCTACAACATGCAGGAAACCATATCCGAGAGTGTCCAGGCTCGTTTCAAGAACTTGAAAGACTCTATGGACATTATGTATGGGGAGATGGCCAAAGGTGGTATCGGTGATATACTCAAATTAATAGCAAGTGGATTGACATCTCTTACAAGGGAATGGAAAGTTGTTCTTCCCATCATTGCGAGCGCGACTGCGTACTTCGGCATCCAAAAACTTGCAATGGCGGGCGTCAATGCCCAAATCACGACATACGGTGTTTCTGTAAAGGCGCTGAGAGGTGCGACGTACAAGCTCACTGCCGAGGAAGTCAAAAATCTCGCCGTAACCAAACAGCTGAACAGGCAGCAGTTGCTCATCGCCGTGGCGACACGGAGGCTCACTGTCGAACAGGCAGAGTTGGCGGGTGCCACGATGGGGTTGACCAAGGCTCAGCTTCAACAGATAGCGATGAGCGGGCGTATAGACAAAGCCATGCTCGGCAATGCCATATCCACAAGCAAATACACGGTCGCGCAACTGAGGGCTATGGCAGGTGCGAAAGTTTCCGGCTTCGGCGCATTGAACGGTGTGTTGACGAGGATGAAACTCGGCTGGATGGGTGCCACGGCAGGAGCAAAGGCATTTACGGCGTCACTGAAAGCCATGACCGCGTCAATCGGATGGCTTCTTGCTATAGAAAGTGTCATAACGCTTATATCAAGCCAATATCAGAAACTTCAGGCAGAGCGTGAGCGTAAAAGTGAAATGAAAAACAAAGCGGTTGAAGGCTATAGGAATATGAGCCAGAATGCCGTGAATTTCAAAGTCGGTATCTCCGCTGATTTGAGCGAATCTGAATTGAAGACGCAGATAGATGCAATGACGCAAGAACTCAAGGAGTATTCTCCGCAGGTGGGAAATGTCTTGAAAGACGCTTTCAAAGTAGACAACGGGGCAAGCGTGAACTCTCTCGCAGAGCAATATGAGATTCTTGCAAAAGAAATAGATGCCACGAAGAAAGCCTATGCCGAACTTGAGGAAATATCTGACGAGTTTGAGAACTCCAACAATAAAACCGGCGGAAGATGGTATCAATTCGGGTTAAATGACAGCATGCGAAAAAATATAAAAGATTATGCTGAAGAAGTACAGAATCTCAAAAACACGGAAAGCGAGTTCCTTAAAAACAGGTCAAAAATAGACATTGCCCTTAAACAGACGAGAGACATCTTTGGCGATTACAGAGATGCGGTGCAGAAAAACATAGAAACCTATAGCAAAAGCAATGGAAAAGAAGGATTTGCCGAGACTGACATTGCAGCACAGATAAAACTCCTCGGTCAATACCAGAAGGCTTATGCGTCTTTTGAAGCAAAGATGGGTGGTTCGGCGTTTGCATCTCCGTGGACCAACTACAAGCGTGCAATCATTGAGTACGACAGTGCTTACAAGCGATTCACCGACGATGCAGATACATATACTAAAGATTTGGTGAAGAAGCTTGAAGGTCGTTATGGAAAATCCGTGAGTCAGTTTAACGAATATCAGAAACGTGCTGTGCAGAAAGGAATACAGACTTTCCTCAAAGGCATTGAAGGGTTCACTGACTTGGCTAAAGAAGAGCGTCGTAAGATAGAAGGTGAATTACTTCGACATTTTGGCATCAAGATAGATGCTGATGTAGAGGAAGCGTACAATCAGTTGTCTAAGTTCCAGCAATATCTTGAAAATCTCACCTCAAAGACATGGACCGTCGATATTAATCAGGTTACAAGCATCTCCGATGCAATCGAGGCTGGGAAAAAGAGTTTTAAGCAAAGTGAACAGGATATTATATATACAAGTCCTATTCTTAGAAAAGCTAATGTCTCTAATAAAAAATTGCAAGCATTGGCGACTGCCCTCTTTAATGAAGGCCGTAACCCACAGACGGCACAAATAAAAGATGATGCAAATTCTCTTGTCGTCACGCCGTGGGCACAAGGAACTTTGCCCAAACAGGAAGGGAAATCTGCGGCGCAGAAAGCTATTGATGATTTTATAGATTCCCTCGGAAATGAAGTTGTTAAAGAATCGGTGCGGGCAAATATCGCCGCCAGAGCCAATCTGCTCAACAAGCAAGTTCTTAAAAATGAAGGCTTTAACTTCGACGATGAAAAGGACTCAAGAAGAGGCAACAACGAAGACCGGGAAGCAAAGCGACTGCGCGAGATAGCGAAACTCTACAAAGACGCCTACGACTGGTATAAAAAATATGCCAATCAGGTAGGCGAAGGCAGTGCACTCGAAAAAGTGAAGAAACAGTTCCAACCGTTGTTTGACGAGTTCAACAAAGAGTGGAAGACAAACCTTAGTCTTGACAGCATACCGAATTACAAAGGAAACCTCGGAGGTCTTCTTGATGAAGGAATGTCGCTGTATAAGACTAAGACACATAGAAACAATTTCATGGTTGACGCCATCAAACTCATACGCGACGCCATCAACGATGTTGATTTCACGGAAGCGCAGAGAAAGATGGACGAGTTTGCAAGCGACACGAAAGAGCAACTTGATGAAATAACCCGCAAATGGGAAATTTTCAATTCCCTGTTAACAACAACTGGTGACGCTTCTCTCGCAGAGCGGCTTACCGGTATCGCTCCGGGAGCGACCGTCGCAGACCTCAAGCGTGCCAAAATATCCGGGTATGCGGGAGTGCCTATTGACTTCAACAGCATCCTCGGCATGGGAGATAAGGATATTGACAAATATGTCACTGAACTCGGTGTTTCGGAGGATAAGATAAAGGCGATACAGAACGATTTGAAAGACTGGAAGAAGGCGCAGGAAGATTTAACAAAGAGCGATATTCAGAACTACGCGAAGTGGTTGGGCGGTCTTGTAGACATTACATCAATACAAAGCCGAAACCAACGGGAATACAACGCAGCACTCGAAGAAACTAACAGACTGTTGGCAGCAGGCAAGATAACTCAGGAGGAGGCTGACCGAAGGAAAAATGCAGCGCAAGCGCAGATGGAAACGAAGAACTGGCAGGCAACGTCAATGTATTCTAACCTTTATAACAGGTCACAGCAGATGGCTGCGGCAGAATTTAGAACAGCTTATCAGAATGAACTTGACAGCCTCAATTCACAATTAAGCACCGGCGCAATTACGATGGAGCAATACACAGAGAAGGTCGCTAACCTGAACAAGATTGCAGCCGAGTTTGACGAGAGCGGTTTTCTCGGAATCAAAGGCGGTGTCGGTGCTTTTCTCTCTGGCGGTCAGCAAGGGCTTATTGACTACCATAGGGGCAAAGCGTCAATCCTCCGCGGGAAAGGAGACGAAGAGGGTGCGAAAGAGGAAGAAAAGAAAGCGGAAGCTATTGAAAAACCATTAATAGCCGCAGAAAAACTTGCCACTGTGTTTGACAGACTCTCAAAGGTTTCAAACATGCTCGGCGACATGTTCGATGCTCTCGGAATGGACGGCGCCGCCAATGCGTTCTCTGATGCAGGAGCGGTAATGGGTGGAGCTGTCAGCGGTGCCCAGTCTCTCAGTTTTGCTGGCCCTTGGGGAATGGCGGCAGGTGCGGCGATAGGAGGAATTACCAGTATCGCACAAGTCCATGACAAGTCTCTTGAACGGCAGATTAACAAACTCCGGGAGGAAGTAACGAAAATTGAAAATAATACGGCTTTGATAGTGCAAGCGAGACAGCGCACTCTCGGTTTTGACAACGGAGACGTGAGAAGAAGTTTCGCACAGCAATACGCTGATTACAGCAATAAATTCTCAAGGACAATTGACATTATGAGAGGAAAGTCAGTCACCGTGGAGTTTGATGATGCAGCCAAGAAAGCCATGTATGAATACTACGGGCGCAACGATGAAGGAAGCGGATATATACAAGAGTACAAAAATCTACAGAAGGAACACGAATCCTACATGAAGATTCTTGACAAGCAGATGAGCAAGAAGAAGCAATCCAATTCCGACATTGAGGCGACCAAAAAGAAAATCGCCGAATTGGATGATCAGATACGCTACTTCACGCTTGATTTGGCAAAGGAACTGTTTGACATAGATGTCAAAGGATGGGCGGACCAACTGTCGGATGCACTCGCATCAGCGTTTGAAAACGGAGAGAACATGGCGAAGTCATACCGAGACACGGTTACGGGTATCTTGCAACAGGTCGGCAACAAGATGCTTAAAATGAAGATACTTCAGCCTATGTTTGAGAGTCTTGAAGATAAAATTTCAGGTCTGCTTGACCCTAACGACGTAGAAGGAAGTATGCCTAAACTGATAGAGACCATCGGGGAGTTTTTCGGTACAGGCGGAGAAGGAGAAAAAGCTATCGGTGCATCGACCCAATTTATGACGGCTTATCAGGAAATGTTGAAAAAGTATGGTCTGGACGTTAAATCTGAGACTGCAAAGACACTCAGCAGTAGCGTACAAGGAACAAGCGAGGAAACCTCTGATTTGTTGGCAGGGTACATCAATGCCGCAAGACAGGACATCGCAGCAAACCGCATCATGCTTGCGCAATACATTACACAGTTCTGGCCTGAATATATTGAGCAGTTCAGGTATAGCGTCACATCTCTTGGCAATATAGACAACAACACGAGGATTGTCATGGAGATGATGCGTGACGGGCGCGGGGCAATGTATAATGAGATAGCCGCATTGCGGTCAAGGTTTGATAATGTCGTGAACGGCATTGAATCCTTATCGATGAAATAATCTTTTGTTTTTGTCATATTGGAAAAGCCATGCTATCTGTCACAGACGGCATGGCTTAATTGTGATTTTGACAATTATGAATAAAATAACTAAACAAGTAAAATGATTTATGAGTTCAAAAAATCATATTCTTCTTTTATAACAATTCCATTTCCTGCATCAATAGTTACGGTGCGTGAATGTTTTACTATGACCAATTCTGCACTATCGTACTTTTCCGCTGTAATATGTGAGTTCTCATAAAGATGCACGATGACAAAACTGCGGTTTTTTGCAGTCAGTTTTACCGATGAATTGTCGCGGATATGGATATTTCCGTAACAATTTGAATTAAACCTCATTTTTACTTCCGACTTCCCAAGAACGAGACCTTCTTTTGGATTGATAGTGCTATATTTGTCATCAATAAAAATATTATGGTTTCTAAGGAACTCTCGCCTAAATTTACTGACAATAAAATCATTGGAAGGCCAATGATGCTGAAGGCAGAAATCAAGACCGCGGTACATCATCTCCACCATTTTCTCCTCAGACCAGTCATCTTTCCATAAGTTAGTCCACTCTTCACATAGTCCAAGGCTGATAGCTTGCTCACGTAGTTCCTTGTTCAATAAATCCATTCGCAGATTAGATTTCTATTGCAAAAATAGAAAATCATAGTCGTTCTATCGGAAATTAAAATTGGAAATGCTAAAGCCGCCACATTTCCAATACGGAATGCATTGCGGCCGCTTTTCGGATTGTATCTTTGTTAAAAATTGTTAACATGCCGTTGTACAGAACATATATTCAGCAGCTTAAATTCAATGGCATCGAATATACGAAGGGCGATGCGGTGGATATTCTTGAAGAATACAATGTTGTATGCGAGGATTTCCCATTCATGCTTTATCCGAAGTCAAAACAATTACCCTCGCTTGACTGGCCGGGAAGAGACGGACTTAGTGTCTATACACCTGACAAGTTGCCATTGGATGATTACGACATTGACGTTGAGTTTCTATGCAACGGGACAGAAGAAAGCGTAAGGAACGACATCTCCGATTTTTGTAAATTCTTGACAGGAAGAAACGATGGCGCCATCGGGTGCAGGCTTGCCGTTTATAATGAATATAATGGAATCGGTCGCAAGGACGTAGTTGTGTCCGAGATAAACAATGATTTATTTTTCATGTCCGAAAACGACCCTGATGCCGTAGCAAAGTTCAAGGTAAAATTCCATGTCTATGACCCATCTACAGATGTAACACCTGTTTACGAGACAGTCGGGAGAGTAAAAAAAATATCTCAATTGAACTTTGAATGAATATCCTGCAAACACTATATAACGCACACGCAATAACCTCGTCTATGGAGGTTGTTGATATACAGAGTACCATATCTCTGACAGAGGAGATACCTGCACTGGCGATTTTTGGAAAAACGGATGCGGATGTCCTTTGCCTTCGCGCCATAGCGAACAAATGGAGTTTTCAGGATAAGATGATGGGAGAACAATACATTTCCCTTTCAGTAAAATCGGAAAAACCGATAGACTGGAAAGTCGGAGATTATTGTGTATTTCGTGGAGAAACGTATACATTGAACAACATCCCGCAGGTCACACAGAATGCAAGAAGCAGAGAAACACTGAATGCGTATGAATACGACAGTATAAAATTTGACGGCAGATACGAAGAACTGACGAGGGTAACAATGCTTGACATTACTTCGACGACTGGGCGGTACAGCCCGGCTCTCGGAACGAACTATACTGGCAGTAGCAGGTTCGTCTTATTCTGCGGTGAAACATCCGTCAACGGCAAAACGCTTACGGCTGTCTGCGCATTGGCTGCGAAAATGCAAGCCAATCTTGATAGGTTTTTCCCCGGCATGTGGAATATATATGTAGACACCGAGACGACTATCGAAGTCGCATCCGGGGAAACGCAATTGGCGACACATACAGAAGACAAAACTCTCACATTTGACAACACATCGGTATACAGTGCGCTCTCGGAAGTCCATAATACCTTTGATTTGGATTATAGCATCAAAGGCAGAAATATATACATCGGGTATACATTGAAAAATCTGACGAGCGATGATGACAGCGGAACGTTCGCTTTCGGATATGGAGAAGGCTACCCTACAAGGGAAAACCCTGGAAGCGCACTTTTCCAGATAAAGAAAACCACGAGCGGAGAACAGAAAATCGTCACGCGGCTGCGCGCATTCGGTTCAACGAAAAATATGCCGTACAGATATTACAATAAAAAATACAATCTGTCGCAATCTCTTTTCCCTGCAAACTTACAGTTGCCGAACACGTTTGACGTTCCATCCGTAAAAGATGCTGCCAATGCAGAAAGAGATGCCATATACGGAATAAACCCACTGACCAACCTGCCTTACGTGCGTCATGTCAAGGGAGAATCCAACGATGCGTATATAGATAAAAACGACGACGCGGGCAATTGTGCTGAGGGCATAAGGGAAGATAGTGCAAGATGGGATGGGTCAAACGGTGAACTTAAAGAGATTTTCCCAACAATAGAGGGCGCAATTTACGAAGAGCTCAGAGCCGCGCTTGTGGAAGACCAAGATGGAACGACTGGAGCTAATGCCTTTCCTAATTATGGCAACAAAGAACGAATTGACTCTCTGCTTGCCATCGGGCATTATTCAGACGGAGTTCTTGCAGATGATGCCAACATAGGTAATGGTATTCTGACAGATGAAGACGCTCCCGTTTATGGCATAACAAAGAGTGCAGTCATATCTGGGCAGCACTACACATTGCGCGACATACCAGAGAAAGAAGTGTGGTATGGGGACGGGCAAACACTGCTCTCTGTAAAGGACGTACTTCCAGGAAAATATCTTCTTGTTCCGACGAGCGTTGACTATGTTTCGGTTGTGTATTCTTTTTTGGCATACACTGACTTCGACGTAAATGTTGGTTTCAGGATGCAAATAGTCCAGACTGACAAAAACACAGGAGAACAGACAATTATCGCGACATACGATTCTGACTTCACTTCTGCAAAAAGGGAAGACCAGTGGAAAGAGGTTGCGCTGCCGGAACTACCCGACTACAAAGAGCAGGAGGAACAAAAAACAGAAAGCATAACCGTAACAAAGTTTTCAGATATATCTGTGATATTCTCTCCGAAAATGGAGATTGAAGAATACCCAAGTGGATTCTCTGGCACCATTCTCTTTGACTACGAAGTTGGGAAATCAAGCAAAGAAGGAGCACCTGAATCGGAATACATTTGGAGAGAACTGCGTGATTCAACGACGCAGAGTACACCATTCCATGTATTCATCAAAGATATGGGCTTTGACTTAAAAGCATGTTTCAACGGGGAAACTCCAGTTGTCTCAATGAAAAGCGGGCGCTGTACAGGCAGGGAGTTCGAAATAGGGACCAACGTAGAAAAAGTCGAATACAACGGGAAGAAAGGCTATATGCTCGAATTGAACCGGGCAAAAGATGAAAGCCTTAACACATACTATCCGAGTTCTGTTGACCCTATAGAGGCAGGAGATTATTTCGTATTGTTAAATATAGAAATGCCAGAAGCCTATATTCAAATGGCGGAAATACGCCTGCTGAAAGCAGCTACAGACTATCTTGCAGACAACTGCGAAACGAAGTTCACTTATCAGCCGGTACTTTCAGACAACTACCTTCAATACAATTATGAGAACATGCGAAAAGAGGGGAAGGTGGAAGATAGTATTTTCTGGCGTTTATACTCAGGATTGAAGATTACTTTCAGAGGAATACCTTCAACTGACGATTCTCCCCTACCACTGGTAGATATAACGATAGAGCAGGTTTCTATAGAGATGGGAGAAAACCTGACGCCTAAGACGACCCTAAAGCTGAACGATGATATTCAGCAGACAACCTTGCAAAGATTGACGATTTCAGTTGACAGGATATACAATGGAAGTCTGTTTGGCAGTGGAGGCGGAGGAGGCGGGCAGAACTCAGCGGCACTGCTCAGCATCCTTGATTCAGAGGGAGAAAAAAGATTTCTTTCCAAAAAGCATAATGACGAGGCAAAGGGATTGATTACTTTCAGGCAAGGGGCAAATTTCGGAGATTTCAAATCTGGCGGCAGAGGTGGAAACATCAATAGCAACGGCGATGCAGAGTTTAATGATATAGTCGCACGGAATGCGTTCCGCACGCATGATTTTATCCCTGGCATAGTTGGTATCGGAGGAGAAATAGATGGGCAAGGCAGAGGCGAACTGCGTTCACTTAGGCTATGGGAATGGCTTGAAGTGCCGGAACTGCGGTACAACAAAGTTTCCATATACACAGGCATACGGTGGGACACTTTTGGAGGCGGTATCATCGAAACCATTACTCCAGACACAACTGGAGCTGAAACAGGTAGCGGTACTTTGAAACTTGACGAGGGTGAGATTGGCGCTATAGCAGTCGGAGACCTGTGCATGGGTATTTGGCATGACGAGAGCGGAAACGCCGATGCGAATAGTGACGACAACAAAGGTAATTTCTCTTTCGCTGGATTTAAGACGGTGTACTTTCAGATTACAGGAGTCAGCGGTGCCCACAACGAGAACTTCACTTATGTTTTGCGTAGCAAGGCAGATGGTGGCAACGGGCATCACCCTTTTGTCGGTATGCACTTTGCAGGGCGCGGGAACATCAGCAACACAGAAAGACAAGCATTCACTTATACTACAACGGAGTATTCCGTATCGTTGACAGGCGTGAGCACATGGGATTTCCAGCCTGCAAACTACTACGAGATACACGGCCACCTCGAAGGTTTCTCCATGCCAGCCATAGACAGCCAAGGTCAGCCTTATACAAAAGTCTTCCACGGATATGGTCAGGTGTTCGGCAATGCCTACATCTTCGGGCAGATAGACCAGTTCGAGCGTTTGGCATACAGATGTTATGTTGACCAATCCCTCGGTGGCTCAATAGCACCAGGAGAAACGGAAGAGGTAACGGTATCTGTCATCAACGGCTACGGGGAAGATGTTACGTCACAGTTTACACATATATCTGTCACACGCAACACGGGAGATGCCGCAAGCGATGCTTTGTGGAACAATGAGCATACAAGCGTAGAAAATCCTTTCTATATCAGTTTCAGCGACCTTGGCATAGACGGAATCAGCAAGATAGCCGCTACATTCACAGTCACGGCGAGCAATGATGTCAGCGGTCTCGCGGCAAAATCAGCAACAGCAAAATATTTCAGTTAAATATGAACGAGAACAGTTTTATTTCACAGAGGACGCATACAAGAGTCAAGTTCAGACCGCTCACAGTGAGTTGCCAGATGGTTTGTCTTACGGAAATGTCTCCATGCGCTCAAAGCGTGAGTACACTTTCAGGAGCGGCGGAGTACGAGCCTGACAGAAGTCTCACGCCTACGGTCATTCTGCCAGAGGTGCGTGCCGTAGACCCTGATGGGATTTTCCGCAGGGGAAACGCCAACGAGTTCCTTTCCACCGACAGCGACAAGATGATATGGCTGGGGGATGGAGAGCCGATAGCAGATGTGTGGACTGCAGGAGAGGACTATTCTATAGATATTTCTTCAAGTGATACAAGGGGAGCTTTGACCATAAAGAAGAATCTGCCAGCCAACAGCAATGTCGTCCTGACTTTCAGAGGTCAGTTCCTTGATTGGAGAACAGGAATTACTTATGACGTCGAAAGCAACGAGATAGCTTTGACATGCACGGAAAAAGGTACCGATGTAATACAATGTTCAGTAGACAAGCCCCTCGTGACTTACGATCCGCTTTACGACAATCTTTTACTTTGGGAGCACAAGAAGGCTCTCGGCATGATGGTATCAGGCACACGCGCAGAAGCAAACGATGGAAAGAGTTACGAGCAGGAAATAAATGTCCTACTTACAAAAGGGTTGAAAGAGCTTAACTACGAAAACCAAGTCAAAACAAGCGATGGTTTTCTTTTCAGAAAGACCGCAAACGGTCAGCTTACGGCGAATCCTGACATTGCCCAACTCACAGCAATGCGAGGAAAGAGCGTGATAAGCAATGAAAAAATCTTGAACTTCAACGCAGAAAGCCTAAAGACAGTAGGGTTCAATCAATACAATCCTTCTACAAGCAAGGCGCATGTATTGCAAGGTGTAGTGTATCATATTCAAGGTCCATATACATCATTGAGCCTTAACGGTGCTACAATTACGCCAGACAGCAGCGGACTATTTACGCCAGCATCCACAGGTTATTTAACCGTCAGTGGTGGTGGTAGCAACACTTGCATCAACATTAGCGACCCATCCAAGAACGGCACTTATGAGCCTTATTGGGAGAGCAATTTGCCATTGAACATCAATACACAGACAGGCAAATTAAATGGCAGTGGAGATAGTGTTGTAGTGTTCCCTAATGGCATGGCAGGAATGAATGGTGTGCAAGATACCATACAAGGCAATACAGCCATCAAGAAGTTTATGCAAGTCAATGACTTGACAACATTGCCTATTACCTTAAATTACGAGGGCTATGCTCCTGAAGAAGAAAGTGGAGATACGGTGTATTCTTTCATCCTTGAATTGCCCAAGAATGGCAAGGCTTTTACCGCATCTGTGATGAATGGGCTATTTAACAAGAAATATTCAGCTTCTTCTGGAATAAACGCATCTTCTTTCAACAACTTCTATATCTACAACTTACAAGGCAAAAGTTATGTGGAAATAATGGATAATGATTTTTCCACAGATGCAAGGTTTGCGGATGAAGAACAATGGGATGCACTTATTGCTGATATAAGGACATCTTTGGCAGATAAGATGCTATTGTTTGAACTGAATGATTACGAAAATTATATTATTGATGATTTCATTGAAATCACGACCATAAAAGGAAAGCTGAACGGCATTGGTCCAAGTGTAGTCGTGTTCCCTTATGGTACGAAAAATCTCGGCACAGTAAAAGATGAACTTACAGTGTCGGCAGCGACAAAGAAAATCATGACGGTTGACCTCGGTCAATGTGACATTATGTTTGGTGACGAGTATCGCGTTTATGATGGCAACAATGATAATTCAAAATATTACTTTGAGGTAAGACTGCCTAAAAAAGCAGCAATAGGGAAGTACTCACAAGGAAGATGTGAAAAATACACTGGAGTAACGACATTGTCCTATGACCAAAGCAACACTTTCTCTATTAGTTCTGAGCTAAATATTATTGACAGCCGTTACGCATTTGATGACAGGATGGCTGATGAAGATCTGTTCGAACAAATGAGGCAGGAGATTAAGGACTATCTCTCCGGAGTGATGTTTGACTACGAACTTGATGAACACGAAGATTATGTCCTTGACAGGAACATCGGTCTTCCAATAAAAGTCAACTATCTCGGAACAGAAGAAGTTATACAACCGGAAGGAACAGCACCAACATCCACAGTCGGCGAAATGTATATTGAATATAGCACGCTCAACGACGGGATAAAGATGAGGATTGTTAAACTCGGGACATCAACGGCGCTTGAGCCAAATTCAGAAACATCACCTGAGCTTACAGAAGCCCTCTACCCTACTATTAAGTTTGACATGAGGATGATTGACTCTGGTGAGTACGAGGTGCAATTCGTCAAGGACGGCGAAATTGTCGCACGAGCCACTATCGGGCTTAACAGAGAAACGACGATGCCTGCAAGTGGCCAAGGAATGTTCAGCGCAGACATTGTTCCAAACCAGAACATATACAGAAACACCGCATTGCTTCAACTTAGGGACAGGGTTGTGGAATTTCCCGAGTTGTACTATTTGTTACGCTGGTTTACGCAGACACAATATAATGACAACGGAACGTGGAGATACAAGGATGCTCTACCTTGGCAGCATGGTGAGAATCTTGCCGTAAAGGTTTCTGACATCGGTATGGGCGTAACTAAAAACGACAGTTGGTTTGACTACTGGTTTGAGTGCGATGCGCACAAAGTCAGTGAGTTAGTTACCGATGAGAATGGAGTAGTATTAGTTGACGAAAATGGAGAATACTTGATTGACTGACATGAAATATAGTATCATAGATGCCCAAAGAGGCGAGAAATGCGGATTTGACCCCAAGTGTCATAGGCTTGCCGGGAAAGGAACGAAGATGGTCGTTAACGAAAACGAGTTGAAGAAAGTGAATGAAAACACGGACTTTGCCGCGCGTTCACTCGGAGGAGTTCTGATGACACACGGGGAAGTCATTAACGAGTTAAAAAGAGAAGAAGAATGAGTACAGCAGGTGCGGCTTTCTCCGTCCGCTTTCTTAGAAACGGAGACCAGATAATTATAGTGAGGAATATCATCAATCGTAATGACGACGGTGTGGCTTTGCTCCAGTCGGTAGATACGACAAGCGGCGATGTAGTCCCGACGTGGAACGCCGAAGGCAAGAGCGGTGATGATTTGGAGAGAGTTCTTGATGCACAGCCAATCATCCAACTTGCGGTCAAGAGCGCAGCGGGATATAATGCAAGCATCCGCGATGTAACATGGGCGTATAACGGTTCTACGCTGAATTTCGTCTATGACGGGAGCAACTGGGTAACTGCGACTAATGACAGCAGGTTTCAGGCACGCATCAACGGCAATTTTAGAGAACTGAAAATCATCGGCGACCTCGCATCCGTTTCCGCCGTAGCTAACAGGCAGATTACCTACGATGTCGGCTATGTCAGCAATACTCTGACGGACAGAGTGCAGGGTTCAGTTGATGTCATTATTCAGACTGCCGGTTCCGACAGCCATATAGTACAGGTGACTACCAACAGAGTGGAACTTGACGGTGAAAACACAACGGCAACGCTTACTGCTGTGGCTTACTACGGAGCATCATCCGTTACCATCGGTTCAAACGGGTACACGGTTGAATGGTACAACAACGGCGAGAAGATGTCGCAGACATCTCGGCAAATAACAGTCACAAGGGATATGGTCAACGGCGGGAGCATCTTTGTTGCCAAACTCCTCCTCAATGGTAATCTCGTGGCGCAGGACAGCCAGAGAATTAACGACATCGCAGATGAATACCAGATTGTTGCACAGCCAACAAACGCTGGCAGTAACTATGTCGGTGTCAATCACAATGCCGTATATACGCTGTCTTTGTATAAAAATGGCGTACTACAGACGGACGGCAACATTACATACTCATGGGTTGTCTTCAATGCCCTTGGAGAGCAGACGGCAGAAGGTACAGGCTCTACAGTCACGATACTTCCAGAGTATTGCATCATCCAACATGATGGGAAAGACGAATACGCAGACTGCGATGTGCAGGTCACTGCTGAGATAAGTTAATAAAATAAAATACAAAGATATGTCAAAATCACTTACAGAAAAAGACTATGTCGCTTCTATGAGCGACGGCAATAGCATCTTCGGAAATTTCGGAGGAAAAGTAGGACAAATCACGCTAAAGAATTTACGCAACGCCCTTAACAATGATGATGAACTCGCGCTGAACTCTCTCGCTTTCTACATTGATGTAAACAAGGCATCAAATTTAGGCTCAACGAGAGTAGATGTCGGAGGCAACATGAATATGCGTCAGTTATGGGAGAATGCCGCCATATCTGTGCTGATGGACGAGAACGGTAATTACTGCGAACTGAACAGAAACGATAACCGCTATACGGCAGAGGGTGACTACCTGCTTAACTCAGACGGTACGATCGTCTCGGAGTTTGCACATGGCGACTTTATGAAAATCATCCCCGTTACTTACGGACGTGTGCAGACTATCACTGCGGGAGATACTACAATTCAGCGTCTTTGGCTTTCTCTCATACCGCTACCAGGCGGTTACATCATTCCACAGCAGGTCGTGGCTAAGTTCAAGGCTTCGCTGGTGTCTAACAAGATGCGCTCACTGCCCGGACTGGTGACTGCTGACAGCAACACCATCAATGCGTTCTGGACGAAGGCACAGGCAAGGAGCAAGAACCACGGCTTGGCGAACCTCGACTTCCGTAACCACATGCTGTTCCACATGATGAGCAAGTATGCCTATCGTGACAGTCAGAACTGCAAGGGACAGGACAACACACCTATCTGGGGTGTCGGTCTCGACGGAACGGAGAACAGCGGTGGCTTCGACGGTCAGAAGAACATCAAGACAGGTATCGTCCTCAGTCTCGGTGACTATGACGGAAACGTGGCAACTACGGATGCCAACAGCAACACTTGCCATTGTGTCAACGTGGCAGGCTTCGAGAATCCTTGGGGTCAGAAGTGGGAAATGGTACAGGGTCTCTGCTCTGTAGGCACTGATGTCTATTGCTGGAGAAACAACTGGCTACCTACCGGCACTCCTACGGCTGAGTCGTTTGCCAATGTGGAGCATGTCAAGCTGACACGTGCCACAAGTGCCGTCACAGGCATGAATATCATCGAGAGCCAGCAGGGGCAGGGTGTCTATATGATACCTAAGCAATCCCTCTCGGGTGTCAGCTATGGCGACTATTTCTCCTACGCGGAAGCAGGACAGCTGTGGCTGTTTGGCGGTGCCTCGTACAGCGGGTCGTATTGCGGCCTCGCGTATGCGGCCTCGGTCAGCGCTTGTACGTCCTCGCACGCGTCCTACTCGGCTCGCCTTGCTTACTATGGTAGCCCTAACAAGGTAAGTGCAACCCAGTTCAAAGCATTGGCGGCATAGTACCTTCGCGCCTTGAAAAGGCGCGGTCGAACGCTGAATCAAGAAATCGAGAAAAGTAAAATAATGTAAAATCAAAGTCGGGTCTTTTTGACTCAGAAGAACTTCAAAAACCCATTCTCCGATGGTAGGCAAAATGGTATGTGAGCTGTGGCTGTTTGGCGGTAACTCGAACAACGGGTCGAATTGCGGCCTCGCGTATGCGAACTCGAACAACGCTTGGACGAACTCGAACGCGAACTACTCGGCTCGCCTAACTACGTTAAACGGAAGTCTCAGGACTCCTGTGAAAATCTTAGGGTGTCAGTACTGCGTCATGGGAACGCACCCGAATACCACGAGCCTCGGCAGCGTGCGCGTATGTAAAGCACGTGTTGGTCGGAACAACATTCACCTTGCGCTGGTTGTGGTCAGCCACCCAGCCCGTGATGTTAGTAAGCCTTGTTAGGATTTGAACGCTTCACATAGAAACGATAGCAAGAGAACAGAATGAAGAGAGCCGGTTACATATATGAGCAGATGGCTCAGTGGGAGAACATCGTGGAGGCTGAGAATGTCGCCACGAAGCGGAAGAACCGCAACCCTGGAGTGCAGCGACACATCAAGAGCCGCTTCAAGAATCTGTGCGAGATACAGCAGATGGTCTTGGAGGGCAGGATGCGTACCGATGAGTACATGCACGAACAGAGGATCAGCGGTCAGAACAAGCTCCGTGACATATCGAAGGTCTATTTCCACCCATCCCACATCGAGCACCAGCTGCTGACGATGGCAGCCGACAGGAGAGTTGACAGGTCGCTGATACGACATACATACGCAAGCCGTAAAGGGTACGGGCAGATTGCCTGTGCACTATCCATCAAGAAGAACCTCAGAAAGTACAGAGGGCAGGAACGATGGTATGCGCAGGGCGATATTCGCAAGTACTATGACAGCATCGACCACGGGCAGATACATTCGGCCCTCGTCCACCTGTTCAAAGACAAGAAGTTCATCGAGGCATTCATGGAGCCGTTCGAGCGTTTCTCGCCCGACGGCATAGGCATACCCCTCGGCATCCGTCCGAGTCAGATTACAGGCAACCTCGTATTGTGTCCTTTCGACCATTTCATGTTAGAGGATGTGCATGCAGCGGGCTACGTCCGCTATCTTGACGATTTCATGTTCACTGGAGCCACCAAGGGCGAGGTGAAATGGAAAATGAAGAGAGCCAGGAAGTTCCTTGCAGACAAAGGCTTTCAGCTGCATGAGCCGAAGATACACAGAGTCTATGAAGGCATAGACATGATGGGTTTCGTCTTCTACGGCAACAGGAAGGATATGTGGTGGAGGAAGTCGGACAAGGTTAGTTGGCTGAAGCATCGTGCCGATGTCAGCAACCCAAAGCGTCTGAGAGAGCTGGACGATGCAGCGTGGGGAATGCTGAAATGGGGCAACTCCCATTGCAAGCGCCTGTGGACCAAGAAGACCGGACGTACTATCAAGAAGAAAGACATGGTAAAGATTGCTAACTGCGGCATCAAGCGGACGGAACGTGTGGATGCCAACGGCACTCCATTCATCGATGCTCCGAAGATTGGCATGCAGATGTTGCTTACCAAGCCCGTGGAGGTTGAAAAGTGGATAGCCAATATCAAGACCTCGCAGGGCGATGGCAGGTATGCGCTGAGGGTGCACTTCATGGGTGACACCTACAAGCTCATCGTGAACGCTGCGGAGATAAAGACGTTTCTTGCCGACATGACCAGGAACAAGGTCACTCGGTTCAAGACCGTGTTCATCGACCGCGGCTCCATGCGCTACGGCATTGACGAGGAGAAGACAGACATTCTCGAAGTCAATGGAAGGACGGTGATCGAGGAGAACGGCAACGTCGTCTTCGAGGACACCAAGGAGATAGTAAGTTTTGTGTAACCATCAAAAAGAAGAATTATGAATACTGGAAATCTTCAGAGACGCTGGCAGAAGAACGAGCCGGCAGTTTACGACAAAGAGACTCGCATCGTGTGCCTTGACATCAAGGTAGAGAAGCAGATGGACGAGAGCGGCACCGAGGTTGACGGCTTTTCCTTCATCCCTGTGGAGATAGACTCTCAGATAGACTATGGCCATATCAAGAGTCAGCTTATTGAGGCTGGTTTTGCCCAAAAAGACGAGTTCGGACTGCTCATGAACGCAGTGGAAGGAATATTGGAATCCGTCAGAAATGCTGAAACTTGGGATGATTTCAAGCAAGGAATGCAGTCTTCTGATGTCACAAAGTTCACTGACTTCTGTACATTCAGGGAATTATGTGCGGATGCCGCTAAAGAAGTAATGAAAGAATACGAATAACTATGCTAATAAAAGGAGCTTTCCCTGTCAGATGGGCGGCACAGGACGGTAAGGGAGTTTCCGTCACGATGAATGTCATTCAATATGCCACAGGCACAAGCGGAACGACAAAGCCGACGAGCGGATGGAGCACATCAGTCCCATCCGTCTCAAACGGCAGTTATCTGTGGACGTGGACGCACATAGAGTACTCCGACGGTACTGCGACAGACTCCTACTCCGTGTCGCGAATGGGCATTGACGGACGAGGTATTCAGCGTTCCACAGTCACATATAGTCAGCAAGCCACGAGTGTAGATCCGTCCACCATAACGGACTGGGGTACATTCCCATCGTCACTTACTGACGGTTATTGGCTATATACTAAAACGCATATCGAATACACTGGAGGAAGTTCAACCGACTCCTATTCAGTGTCACAGATAGGTACCGGAGCTTTCTATGCAGGGACGCAGGAGTACTACGCTTATTATGATAGTGATTCTGAAGCTCCGAGCGGTTGGCCTGATGAAAAAGAATTTGTCGAGGGCATTGCCCGTTATACAAGCGAAGAGAAAGTGACAATCGCCGGAAACTGGTCAAATGAAAAAATGCCTGAGCCTACGGAGGATAGCAAATATCTGTGGAACTTCGAGATAAGTTATGACAGCCGTGGAAACAAATATGTCACTCCGCCTATTTGCATAGGCCACATGGCGAAATCCATGCTGGGTACAGATGAGACATACGCAACCTCGGCATATTCTCGACCATCAGACACAGCAAGTTCATACCCGTCAGACATCAGCCCTTCGGATTGGAAACCTTTAACAAGTTCTGCTGCACCGACACCGGAAAAGCCTTACTTGTGGAACAAGACAATCACATATTACGACGACGGGAGCGATGTCGTCAGATACCATATCTGTGCCATAATGGGCGAACAGGGCGCAAAAGGCATAGACGGATGTATCTTACGCATCACGGAGTGGCAAGAAAACGTCGAGTACCACAATGACGAGAAACTTACGTCAGGCACACGATACATTGACATCGCAATAAAACCAGGCGCTACTGCGAATAACTACGAGGCATACAAGTGTAGGAAATCTCACAATTCATCCGAGCAACCTCTTAGAGAAGGAGAATTTTGGGTAAAATTCAACGATCTCGCTCCGATTTTCACACCTATAATACTCGCTACATACAGCAGAATACGTTTTTCGCAGACAAACCAACTCCTCGTCCAGAAAGATGATGGAACGATAGTCGCTGGTATGGGAGGTGGGGACTACCCTATATGGGCAGGTGCTTCAAACCCGGAAGATGCGTCTTTCCGTGTGACGATGGAAGGTATATTGCAGGCAATAGGAGCTGAAATTCTCGGGAAGATAATAGCAGGCGCAACCGAAGGGAAGAGAGTCGAAATAGACCCTGACACAAAGAGCATTAACATCTTTGGCGAAAACGGCGAGGTTGTATCGATTTTTGAAGGAAATACATACCATGCACTGTCTGAGTTGTTCAATAACGCTTCTGGAGCAATAACACTTAACACCAATGCTAACAATACGCAAAGGTCAGAAGCTAATGCCGACCAAGCAGAGCACAATAATGGCGAATTAAATCTCATGAACAGTTGCCTACATACTACAACCCCAACCGAACTGAAGGTAAGCGGGTCTATGATGGTATCTGCATCTGTTCCCGCTTGTGAAGGTATTTGTCTTACCTATTCAAGGTTAAACCTAAAGGTAAAGACTTTTTCCGATTCAGAAATGAATGAATTGATAGCCATAACAAAAGTCGCCGATCTTGGAGTTTCTATAAGAGAAGCCCAACCTACTGGAAAGACGGAGGCCAAAAGGAAAAATTTGAGTGAAGCAAAAGTCAAAGTTCCTGCAGGTTATCACATGCTTGTCATGGAGTATGAAACGCAAGCTTATCATTATTCTGGCGATGGTGTTAGTTCTGCTGTGGCATCTTGGGGAACAAACGTCAATCAAGGTGTGGCTATAAGCGCATCGTATAACAGCGATTTCTATGTCAGCAGATATTTTGCCAACGGATTGTGCTTCGGAACAAGTAACGAAAACTATATTTTCTTAAGACAGGATGCAGATGGCCGGATGGCTCTCTCGTGCGAAACAAATGGATATGGATTTAGCATTGACAGTAGCGGTGTAAAAACGAAAATCAGCGGAGGGAATTTCACGAATATACCCATTGTCATCATGCGTGGCATCATAGGAACAGATGACGATAAAATTACCATAAGAGGAATCAGCACGTTTGATGGTTCTACATTCAACGAAGGTTCCTCCAGTTCCGTTTCGGATAAAAATGGCATAATCGTAAGAGATGACACGGGAAAGGTTACAGTCAAATTCCCCAGCGGATGGTTGAAACTCGGATTGTTCGAAGAAAACACTTTTGTTACAATTACTGGTTATCAAGAGAAAATGAAAGGCACTCTTGACGGCATAACAAACGAAAAGATGAGCTTTTCCATTTCTGACGACGCTTCCCTAAATGACGGCAAAGTCATAGTGAAAATAGAATATTTTGTTTAACCCCCTTAACAAATTTATTATGAATGATGTAATTACAATTCTTGATTTAATCAAGCAGGTTTCAGTGAGCGTGCCTTCAATCATCGCAGGCACGATGGTATTGACAGGAATGATTAACGGTGCTTTCAACATTGAGAACAACAATGTCAAGCACATCATTTCTTGGGTAGTCGCGGTAATAGGCGCTGTCGTTACATGCGCATGTGGCGGTCTGGCATTTGGTCTCGGTGGTTGGGACTATGCTCTTGCCGCCGCCACTGGTCTTTTGGCTGGAGGAGCGAGCAACGGTGTATATGATTGGCCAGCAATATCAGCCATCATCGACAAGTTCTATGAGATTTTCGGACATAAAAAGGCGTAGCGTATGTTTGAACTGATAATTGCGAAGGACTGGGATAGCATAGAACTGAGACTTGTCCTCTGGGCAGGTATCATCTTCTTTGTATGGACGAGTATGGCGATAGCCTGTGTTGTTGACTTGTATAGCGGAGTCAGTACGGCGAAGGCTATAGGCCAGAAGATACACTCACATGGTTTGCGCGACACAATGCAAAAGATAAAAGACTATGCCGGTGTCATGTTGCCTTTCTTGTTTGTTGATATGATAGGCAGCCTTTTCTCTTTCTACTATTTGCCTTTTATTGAAATAGTAATAGGTATCGGGAGTATTTTCATCGAAGGATGGTCTGTCTTTGAGAACAATAAGAGAAAAAAGAGCGGTGCAGGTCTCATTCCTGAGCTCGCCAAAGATATAGTCAAGTGTGCGAGGGAGAAAGATGCGGAAGCTCTGATAGAGTCAATACAGAACATTCACAACATTAAGGAAAAATGATGCTCATGACACTCTCACAGACAGGTATCGATTTTATAAAGAAGTTTGAAGAACTCAAATTGTACGCATATAGAGATAGTGTAGGTGTACCGACAATAGGGTATGGGCATACAAAGGGCGTGTACATGGGCATGGCCATCACACAGAAACAAGCCGAAGACCTGTTCAAAGAGGACATCATACCTATAGAGAAGATGCTAAACGGCATGGGTATCAACTTCCGTCAAGGACAGTTTGATGCGCTCTGCTCCTGGATGTTCAATCTTGGAATAGGAAAATTCAACTCTTCCACGATGAAGAGATACATCGTCGCAAAAAAGGCTGACATAGACATCACTGACCAGATGGTAATGTGGCATTACGCCGGAGGCAAGCCACTGCTCGGTCTGAAACGGCGCAGATGCGCGGAGGCGAACATGTGGCTTGGAAGAGATGTGTACTACGTTGACGCAAAAGGACAGATATGCAAAAGATAATATACTGGATAGCGTCTTTCCTCTTAGGATGTGCCGTCGGAGCCTGTCTTCGGGAGAAAGAAGAGCGTACTGACGGCGAGAGCGTCAGGGACACCGTCATCGACACAGTAAGGTATGACATGCCGGTGGCAAGGGACAGCGCAGTGGTAAGATACATAAAAGTCGTTGTGCCTGTAAAAAAAGACACAGAAACAAGCAAAAATTATGCGAAAAATTCAGCGGAAATTATGCACGGTGAGCCATGCCATGCACTGGCAGTTGACAGCGACAGTGTGAGCGTGGTTCTTCCCGTCACGCAGAAGCACTACATGGACAGCGCATACGACGCATGGGTGAGCGGTTATATGCCACAGCTTGACAGCATCAGGGTATATCAGAGGACAATTACCAACACTATACGCATGAAACAGCCGAGAATGTCCGTCGGCGTTGTCGGCGGCTACGGCTTCGGCATAAGCAGCTGGAGATTTGAGCCGTTTATCGGCATAGGTATAAGCTATAGACTTTATCCGCCATAATAGTCGTATATGTACGGGGGTAAATAAAAATCCCCCGACTACATATAACAAGAAGCACCACCAACTTATTATATAAATGCCTACAGCATCATCGTCGGGGGATGATAACCCCTCATGAGACTGTAGGCATTATTGCTTATTATAGTTGGTGGTGACGGGTGCAAAGTTAATAATTAAATTTAATTGCACAAAATGAAAAACGCAGAACTATTAAAATTATGTCGTGAATTATTAAAAAAGATGTCAGAAAATGATATAAAAATAGACGATTGGAAATATGCTAACATGTATGATGAGTTCAATTGTATGAGGAAAAATGGCACGAAATACAATGTTGCTATAATGTTCTTGTCTGATAAATACAATGTAAGCGAAGCAACCATAGAAAGAGTGTTGCGAAGACTTTCAAAAGACATCTGAAATGGTGTCATATTTTGAAACCTAAAACACTGAAAATAAAAAACTAAAGGTATTTGTTCTGCCTAATTTTACATTGTCAATGCGCATTGGCAATGTAAACATAATTCTCAAAAAAACTATAACAGAAAAATCATGGCAGAAATTTATCAATTACCCGAGAACGGGAATGGCGGCAATACATCTATCCCGTTTTCTATTCCCATCGGTTTCGGCGGCATGGGAAACAATGGTTTTGGTTTCGGTAACGGAATGAATGGAATCTATGACCTCCTTGGTGTAGCCATTATCGCTTCACTCTTTGGATGGAACGGAGGCGGCTTTGGCTTTGGCGGTAACGGATTCGGAGGCGCAGGCGGCGCAGGCTTCATTAGCAATCAATTGAACAATGATAGCGGTCGTGAACTTCTTATGAACGCTATCACGAATCAAGGAGAAGCATCAAGGACAGCCATCCAGACATTAAGCACAATGCTTGGTCAGGATTTCAATCTTGTAAACGCTGGTATTCAAAGCGCGCAGAACACTTTGAACCAAATTTCAAATCAGTTAGGAATGTCCACCTTGCAAATGATTAATGCAGTACAGGCTGGTGATGCAAATCTTGCGAGCACCTTGCAAAACTGTTGTTGCCAAACACAGAAGCAGATTATGGAGCAGGGCTACCAATCTCAGATAGCAACCCTCAACCAGACTAATCAGCTCGGTTCACAGGCAGACCGCAATACCAATTCGTTGCTTAATGCAATCAACGCACAGACCGTTGCAATGAACGACCAGTTCTGCGCAGCCCGTGAGCGTGATATGCAGGCAAAGATTGATACACAGGCTGACATCATAACCCAGCTTCGCGGTCAGATAGACAACGCAAATCAGACTGCTCAGATTACGGGCTATGTTAATTCACTGATTGCTCCATTGCAGGCAAAGGTTACGGAGATTGCCGATAAGCAACTTCCGACTGTACCCGTTCAATGGCCGCAGATTCAGGCTGTGAACACCACACCTTACATGGGTGGTTTCTATGGCGGTTACTATGGCAATGGCTTTGGTAATGGAAATATAGTATTTTGATTTAAGGCTAAAGGAGGTTAAAGTATGAGTTGTAATTGTAATTGCAATATAACAATAAATGCAGGTGGTCAGCCTTACATTTCTAACACACAAGTTACCGTTGGTACAGAATCGGTTAATATCGCACTTGGCTGGCGTAATATTAAGCCGATAGGGTATTTTACCATTCGCATGGAAAATCCTATTCCATCGGATGCAACTACCACGTTGCCAGTGACACTTACTTTGAATGGTGTGACAAGACCATTGACATTGCCAAATGGCACGGCGGTGACTGTTGCGGACATTCTTAACGTGAGGGTTATGGAAGTGCTCAATGACCGATTCAATGGGATATTGGCGCTTATGTCAAGAACGATAGTATAGTAACAAACTTATTTAACAATCAAAAGTATTAACAACAATGGATTTTAACAGTTTAGGAAGTGGTACTCCATTTTATGTTTTAAGGAAAGGTGAAAAACCTATATTGGAAGTTGGTGTTGTAAAATCAAAGACACAACCGAGGGCAAAGTTTCCGACACAGACACCAAACATTATGGCTGGTGTTCAAATGCAGCAAGTAATTGATGTCACGGTTACGCTTAACGGCAAAGACGAGACATTTACGGATATTCCTATTAACGTAGAAATAGCCGCAAGGGGGAATGAAACATTTAGTGGCAGTCGTGAAGCAATGTTACAAGCTGTGGATGCCATGTTGCAGACTTCAAAGAAAGCCATCGAGCAGGTTCCTTATCACAAGGGAGTTATTTCTGAAAGCGAAAAAATGCTTGAAGTGCTTAACCCTCAATATGCAGAGAACAAACAAAATGCAAGGGTAATACAGACATTGAAGGACAAGCAGGCTCAACAAGAGCAACAACTTGCAGAGTTAAAGGCTCAAAACACCGAAATGCTTTCTATCCTAAGACAATTAAATGGAAGTTCTGCTTCCTGAACCTGTTTTTATCCAAATAACAAAGAAAGGAAACAACATTATGTCTGGTTGGATATTTATTGATAAAGACGAAGAGCAAAGCAAGCAGCAGATGCGTCAACAAATGAGACGCAATATGCGTAGCGGTAGCGACAACTATCGTAATTATGGTAGTGGAACGAATTATCGTGATGGCTATCGTGAAGGCTATCGCCACGGATGGGAAGATTCCGAGGATGATATGGATGAAATGGATTATCGTCGTCAAAGAGATTCCCGTGGGAGGTATATGTAATAAATAGCAAAAGGATTGGGTAGTTTTTATAATTCTATCCAATCCTTGCAAATATTGTAAAGAATTATAAAAGAATGAAACATTATATTTCAGAAGAAAGAGCGATATATGAAGATATGTATCATGGTCTTTTTAGCAAGAAATTGGCAGAGTGGGCAATCTCAAAGATGAAAGCCAAAGACCCAGCTACAAAGACGATGAAATCTATTGTAGTGCGCAAAGTCGAAGATGTCAAGCAAGTGTTGGAAGAAAATGAAATTGAATTGCCGAGTGAATTTATTTACACGGCATGGTACTTGTTCAATATGGCTGTTGCAGACTACCAAAAGACTTGCAAAACAGATGAATTGCGCGCTTCTTTTGTGGAAGAAACACTATGCGATCCAGATGGGCAGCCGGAAAATGTGCTTGATTGTTTTGTCACCAAGATGCGCAATGCGGGCATACCAATCTATTGGGAAGATCTTATATAGCATAAAAACATGAAACAGGCATATTTGAAGTTTCCCAACAATGAATGGGGCGTTGTAGTGATTTGGAATTTTGACACCGATTACGAGCACGAAGAACTTGTTGAGCAGATGCGTAGTTTCGGCATGACGATACGCAATGCTGAAAAAGCATTAAACATATTGTCTAACTACAATACTGCCATGACAATTAGTAAAGAAACGATTAGGATGTCTGCCATATACATAAGTGCGGCTACTCGTCCGAGCCAATTCTGGGATAGTGTTGCCCATGAACTTGCACACACGGCAGTTCACATCATAGACACATACGATGTACCATATTGGTCGGAAGATGCTGCGTATCTTGCAGGTTTCCTGATGCGCCAGTTCGTAGAAGCCGTAGGAGAACCTTGCAAATAAACTAATAAAACAATTTTTTATTTATGGAAAGAGAAAAACTTTTAGAAGAATACAAGATAACACTTGATAGTCTTGTAGAAAAAACAAAATTCTGTTACTCTGAGGAGTTTTACAAACTCGACGAGTTCGACAAGAAAAAGTATCAAAACGACAAGATGACAACAGAAGCACACCTTGGCACTTTGTGTAATTTGCTTTGGGGTGAAAAGTTCCAATTTGGGAATAACGGTTTGTTTGACTTGTTCGGTTTGGGCATTATCGGCTCTATGTTCAATGGAGGTGGTTTCGGGACAACGCCAATGCCAAAATTGGAAGAAAAGGATTTTGAAATAGAAGAAAATAAAAATAAAACCGAATAAGGCGTTTTTATTTGAAAAAGGTGTATTTATATGTTGTTGTAAAGAAAGTGCCGTGACAAGGCTTAAAATGCCAAAATCACGGCTTTCTTTATGGTATATGCAAGATTTCCTTAAACAACTCAACCATTTCAAGGGATGCTTCTTGGTAAGGCATCTTACATTCTGATGGGTGGTCTCTCGGTATTAGAGTTATTATCGATTCGCAATATGGTGCTTCAAACTTTTCAAGCATTGTGTACATCATATTTGTGTTGTTGTATCTTGTATCTCGTTTGCAAGGTTTCTCTATCCATGCGTATCTCTCAAAAGCCTCACGAAGAGTTATGTTTTCCATTACAGATTCCCACAAGTATAGGTATGCTATTATATGGCGTTTTCTTTTACTGCCATCCTCAATCATTCTAATGAAACTATCCTCTAAAAGGTTTCGCTGTTCATCAGTAATTGAGTTTTCAAGCATTTCTAACAGATAATTGTTGTTTGGCATTTTCGTTTTTGTATTCTTTATGTGTTTTAATCCATTGCAAAATTCCAATCATTTCCTTATCTAAATTGGTGCCGGTAAATAGCGGAAATTTAATTTCTCTTTCGCTTAACATCATCGCATACACAGCATAGATAAATCCTTCGTAAGAATCTATCTTTTTCTGCATTTCAGCAATTTCTCTTACTTCGTTGTCATTTAGTTTTGTTTCCATATTATCTAAATTCTATTCTAACATTATCATCAATATATATTTCTATTTTATCTGCACCGAAATGCTTTTTGCAATCATTCGCAAGTTGAAGAAAGGATTTCTTATAGTCTTTGATGGTTTTTAATTCTTTTTGTTCCATAATCATTTCGTTGTCTTTTTCCATAATTCATTAAACTTCTCACCAAGAAAGCCAGCAAGGTACGCACTTGATTCAATATCTTCCACCTTGCAATGTTGCAATATTCTATCTTCTACATGACGCTTCTCATGAGAATATACATTAGCCCTATACGTTTCGCTTAAAAACTCATAAAATAAGCAAATAATCCTTTTTGTGCGACGATTCCAATAAGTTTCGCCGCCATTGCGATAACCTTCTGTTATATATTCCCGTGCATTGTCAATGTATTCTTTCCCTATTTTATGTTTCGCCAATAGGTTGCACACAGCATCTGTGTCTTTTTCGCTTTCTACTTGGATAAGCGTGACTTTGTAATCATAATAGGGTGTCTTAAAATCTATTTTTACCATTTACAGTTCTTTTATCATTTCCAGCTCATTTTCATCTCTCGAAAGTTCCTTGAACCCAAGTCGCTCATACCATTCTCTAAGCCAAATTTTCTTTGCTTCAACATGCAAACGGGCAAAAGTCATTCCGTGGTCTTCGCAGCATATTAGCGCATACCTAATCATTTTCTGCCCAAGACCTTTTCTTCTTTCAGTCACAATAACAGACAAGTCGCATATATATCCTGTCTTCGGGAACGTCTTTTCGTCAAACTTGACGCACACTATTGCAGTGCCGTCATCCTTAACTATGTCAACACTTTCACCCCAATACCATCGGTTGATGTGGAAAAACACATCGTTGTATTTCAGTTCCATAAGCGTTACTATTTAATATCTTCTATATAAGCCCATTTTTTAACTCTAAAATCATTGCCACGATACAACATTTTTCCACAAGAATTCGGAAAGAAGTAAGATGTCTTATAAGCGTCTCTCCAGATACCATCTTCATCAACCAAGCAAATTCTATACGGATAATGATCGGTATACGTTTCTACAAGCACATATTCGTATGGTTTTGGTTTCTTTCGTAGGTCATGCCAAATAGTTTCCATAATCGTCAATCTTCTATTTTACTCTTTGAACTTAATATTGAAGTAGTCCTCAAGGAACTTCTTGCAGTCTATCTTTTCGCCAAACAAGTTGTTGCCACCGAACATGTCTTGGAATTGCATATTGTTTCTCAAACTAAATACATCGAAGCAAAAGAACTCATATTCATCCTTGACAAGTTGTGTAATCTTAGAATTGGGGTGCTTACATAAATAATACCCCCCCCCACGAACGTAAAGTTTGACCATATTAGGGTACTTCTTGAACTCTTCAAGTCTACGCTTGTAACTTGCCATCGGGCAACATTGACAACCGAGTCGTGCATTGATGTCTATACTCCCTTGCTCATCATAGTAAAGAGGGTGAAGCTTTATGCCACGTTCCTTGATAAATTCCAATACATCCATTTTCGTCCAATAAAGAATTGGAAAGTATTGACGGCACTTTTCTTTTTTGCTATATTCACGGCATTGCTCTGGCTCATTATACCTTTTGCGCCTATTTACGCTTTCGTCTTGTCTTATGCCAAGAATCGCGTAGTCAAGTATCTTGTATTCCTTCAAGTATTGGCAACAATAGCGGTTTCGCCGACTTGGATAGCCTTTTTTCTCCATTAATCTTATAAACTTCTCCTTCGGTGGCATTACCTCAACACAATTCTCTCGTGCGTGTCTAATAGTGCCATTGGGGTCAATTCCTGTATTCTTGTAAATTGCCCTATACGGCACACCAGACATCTTCGTGAGTTCAAGGATAACGTCTGAGTCTTTGCCCGATGAATAGCACACCTCTATCTCAGGACAACCATTTTCCTTCGCTATCTTACTCGCACTTTGAATGAGTTTGATAGCCATGTCCACTTTCTTCTGCAATTTCTCTGTCATAGCGTTAAAGTTTTAAGGTTGCGGGTAAAATCTTTTTTCTTCTGTTCACAAAGGAAAAATAGAATCATCTGCAACTAATGTTTGATGATTACTTATAACTTTTAATTCTTGCAGGTTTGTTCCCTCCGTTGGAGACCAGTAGAAAATTGGTGTCTGGTATTTCTCTCCCATGAACAATTGTTATCTTATCGCCATTTCGAAAGCAATTCTTGCCTGTCTTACTGATTTATTATACACCCGTGTGTTCATTATGATTCTGCTCTTATTCGCCCCAGAATCTATTTTGCGGATGAGTATGGCAACGCCGTCCCTGAAAGAAAGCGCATCGGGTTTTCTAAACCTACCCTTAAAAATGTTTCTGATAAGACCTGTAATTTCATCGTCACATGACACTCCTACAACGGGTGTTCTCTGAGTGTTTCCTTTCTGTTTGAACGAAACAATGTACGTAACATCGTTTTTCTTAATTTCCATCGCTTATAAAATTGGGGCAGAAGAATCCTTCTCTTTAGTGTGGTATTTAGAGAAATCATCTTGTGCCCCATTTTAATATCGTTATGCCGAAATACCACGAACGGCAATATTTTCTGCTGCAAATTTACAAAATATCATCTAAATACCAAATTATTTTCCAATTTTTCTAATTTATTTTTTGATATGTCACCGATATATGCTACCTTTGCACGTACAATAAACTGAAAGTCCGTAACTTGTATAAACTTAATATCTTTTATGGAATCAGAAAAAAAAGTAAGAACGGCTCGTTCTTTTTTATCAAAGTTTGAAGAAGAACTTGATATTTCCGGAGAAGACCGCATCCTTCCCGGCAGAATACCGTATATAAGAGAAAAACTTGCAAGGCTGGCGTCTAAAAACTTTGTAAAGATATGCCAGGATCTACATGATGCCGGTGTTCGCTACAAATTGAGATACCCCATAGAAATAAACAATAGATGGAAGTTTGCTGACATTTATATCCCAGACATAAATGCAGTCGTGTTATATGTCAACGACAATTCTACATACGAAGGAGCATACGAGCGTTCTTTGCGCAGGGCACCATTCTTTGAAAAAAAATACCACGTGCTTGTTATAAAAGATTCAGAAACGGAAATGGCAATGGAAATGTATAAAGAATTTTCAAAAAGTATACAACAGGGAAACAGGGAAATTGGTTAGGATAATACTCATGAAAACATTAAATGGCAGACTTTATAGTTTGCCATTTTTTTGTCGTTTATTTAATGCTATGTTCTATGTAATGTTTACACCTTACTTTACACCTTATTTTACACCTTATTTTACACCTTAAATTAAGCGTAGTCTATTCATAATTAGTACATTGTTGTTTTTAGATGTAAAATGACGTTTACACCTTACTTTACACCTTAATTCGTATTAATACATATAAGTGCGTCATATTGCGCTGATACTTTGCTCTTTTTCAGAAGACACTATACACCTTATTTTACACCTTATTACACTGAATATCAGTCAATAAAACATTATAGCTTTACACCTTATTTTACCCCTCAAAAGAAAACGAAAAGAAACAAGAACAGAAAAAGAAAAAGAAAAAATCCCCCAAACCCCTATTAAAAGAAAAATAAAAAGAAAAGAATAAAGAAAAGAAAAAGAAATCGCTTTCGCTCTATTGTTATCGCGCGTGTGCGCGAAGGATTTTATGAATTTAGTCTTTTGGTAAACATTAAAAAAGCAACCCGATTAAGAGTTGCCTTTCTGGTTTGTTGATCATAGGTCTATTGCATCAAGTTTATCAAATTCCGCATCAACATTTTCTTGCAAAACTTTCGCATATATCTGTGTAGTCCTGATGCTCTCGTGACCAAGTACCTTTTGGAGTACCTCAATCGGCATTCTGTTCTTCAGTGCTATTGTCGTGGCGAATGTATGCCTGCCTATGTGAGAGGTAAGATGCGTCGTTATCCCTGCCCTAAATTGTATCGTCTGGAGATTCCGATTATAAACGTGCATATCCTGAACTGGCAGTTTGAAACCGCATTGTTCAAGGATTTCAACAGCTGGTCTTATTAACGTGATGTTGTACATCCCGTTTGTCTTGGTCCTCAGTCCTCTCATCCGCATTTTTCCATCTATCATCTTAACATCGCTGAAATTGAATTTCTTTAAGTCCGAATAAGATAGGCTTGTGTAACACTGAAAGAGGAAACACAATCGCGCATCGTTCAGGACTTTTTCTGGTAGATTTATCTTTTTTATAAGCTCTATCTCGTCACTTGTGAGGAACCGATGTCCCGGAGATTTGTCGCGCTTGAATTTCATATAGTCATAAGGGTTTCTTTTGATGTAGCCGAATCTCACAGCTTCCTTGCAATATATTTTCAACACTTTATGATAGCCCCATACAGACTTTGCTTTTATAGCGTTCTTATGAGAAAGGTCATCCCATAATTTTATGTTTGCCTCAGTGATGTCTCCAAATTGCCGTATTCTTCCCCATCGTTTGAGGACGTTGTATATGGATAAATGCGTTCTTCTCGTTCCTTCGGACACCGGACGTTCGTATATTCTACCATACATGAATCGCAGAAAAGAGTCCTTTTGGCCATGTACTTTCCCATTCATATAATTTTTAAGGCCGTCAAGGGAGAACTCCTCGTCATCCTTTATTTTCTCATTGATATATTGCTCAATGGTGCTTCTTATGCCATTGATACGTTCCTGGTATTCGGCCATCTGACCGTGATTTACAACACGCCCATCCTTGAACTGATTTGAGCAGACCTTTATACCTGTATTATAAAAATTTCGCATTCTGTTATACGAAACCTCAATGTAAATTAAAGACGCCGTTTTCTTTGTCGCCTTCTTGTGTCTATCAAAGACAATTCTTGTTTTTGCTATTTTCATTTCGCTAAACTATTAAATTCCTAAAATGGTACACACCTTTGGTACACATTTGGTACAACAAATTTGCGCTACATTGCATAGAAATGCGTACATCTGCGTATAAAAGTGGTACACAAAATTAACACTCTAAATCAATAGGAAAGATATAGTAACTTAATGAAAACTAACGCCTTAGTTTTTTACGGATTTATGGTAAAACTCCCAAAAACGTGATCCGGTTGGGATAAAAAAGGAATTAGTTTTCAAATAGTTATCATATCTGTTGGTACAATATACTACACTTTTTATCAAAAAGCCCTGATTGAACCGACAACTTTGAAGACGTGAATGATTTCGTTTTTCCTGATGTCCTGAAAGTCTCCATATCGAGGGTCTTTATTTTCTGGGACGAGTCTTATCTTTTTCTCATCCGGGGACCTCACGATCCATTTGATTGTTCTTAAATCGTTTTTGGTTATAATGGCATATATTTCTCCAAATATGATTTCATCAATACTGTCAAGTTTTTTCAGACAGATTTTATCTCCGCTATTAATGCGCGGCGACATACTGTCTCCGACAATATTACACCATACTCCGCCTTTCTTGTTGCACGGTGGATAATCAATGTAGAAGTCAGGGAACATTGTCTGGTCATTGGCCATTACATCAAAGCCGCCGAGGAAGTCTACATCAAAATAAGGGAGCGCACCTGTTATGTTTGTCGTGCTGACAATCGGTTCTTTGAGCATATTGCCATCTCCGGTGCGAATCCATTCCGTGTTCACTGCAGGATAAGCTTCTTTGATTTTCTCATAAGTGCTGTCACGTAGGTCTGTGCTGCTTTGTCTTTTTAATGTGGCGAAGAATCCTCCTCCCAATCCAAGCATCCGTTGTATGGCCGAATCGTTATTCTTGCATCCTTTTACATTTTTCATCATCCATTTTCTCAAAATCATCATCCTGTCCACAGGTGTTTCATTTTTTACCATAATCAATTAATCTTAAATAATTTATACATAATCATCAATAATATACAGCTACACTAAAATAGTTAACATTTGTTAAAAATATCATCTTTTTAGATTTTTTCTTTGGTTTTTGTTTGCTATTTTGAAAAACATTCATAATTTTGCATTGACGGATTGAAACAATTAATATCCGAATAAATAGTTGAAGTGTAACAGAAATATCGAAACAAAATTACTAATTATTTGAGAATTGACAACAATAAATACGCAAAAAAGCGCAGATTGTTCAAAAATCATTAACATGAATAGAGATATTTATATGAGAAGCAGAGAGGCGGCGGCATACATCGGAGTATGTTTCAGAACACTCCAGGCGTATATTGCGGATGGTATAATACCATGCACAAAACCCGCAGGGCGCTGGATTTTCAAAAAGCGCGACCTTGATGATTTTCTGAATAATAACAGACACTAATTTCGTTCTTTGACATAGAGCAGGGAAACCGGACATTATTCTGGTTTATACTATCTCCCATACGAGATATGGGAACTGACAAGAAGGACTTGTTTGTATTACCCGTAAGCCTGGACGTAGCCATTGCGTCAGCCGAAAACCTGATACGGTGAAGAGTAGGAAAAAATGGTTGGTGGGAGAAAGCCACCTATACTGAAAGGGAGAAATCCCCGTGAAGAAAAGTTGAAGGATCTATAATGAGACTTAGTAGTGATGTATGTCATCTATAAAAGAGACAGGTCGCGCTGTCCGCTACATTAATATAGTCCTGGGTGGTACAATTCCACGTAATAATAGTTGGATATTGCCAGGACACAAATATGAGTAATATGGAGAAAACATATCACATCACAAAAGAAAGTTCAAAAGAGCAGATAAGACATTATTTTGAGCACATTCTTGAGCTTTATCGCGTAAACGAGAAATATCCTATCAACTTAGATGAAGTTTGGATGCTTGTCTACGGGAAAAAGTCTGATGCTGTTGAAGCGTTACAGAAGAATTTTATACAAGATATTGACTATCAAGTTTTACGGCAAAATCCGCAAAACCCCTATGGTGGACGTCCGACCAACGAATACTTTCTTACTATTGAATGCCTGGAGTATTTTATTGCCAGAAAGGTAAGGGAAGTGTTCAACGTTTATCGTGCCGTGTTCAAGAAAGTCGCCTCTGGTGACATCGCCGTGCTGCCAAAAGATTATGCATCGGCATTAAGGGAACTGGCGAGCAAAGTTGAGGAGAACGAACGCCTGATGCTGGAGAATAAAAGAAAATCTGATGAACTTGAAGAACAAAGACCAAAAGTCATATTCGCAGATGCGGTAATTGGCAGTCAGTCAAGTTGCCTTATTGGTGAACTGGCAAAGATAATTACTCAAAATGGTTATAAGATAGGACAAAACAGATTGTTCGAGTGGATGCGCAGTAAACATTATCTCGGTTTAAGCGGCGAGTTCTACAATATACCAAATCAAAGATATATTGAGCAAGGATTGTTCGAACTCAAGAAAAGCACACATTCCGAAAATGGCGTAATGCGTACTACGATAACTCCAAAGGTTACAGGAAAAGGACAGAAATATTTTATCAATATATTTTTGACACGTCTGAAAAATATTAATGAAACAATAAGGAAAGATTAGAATACGGATTAGAAACCGCCCAGTTGTGAAATTGCGCGGTTTTTTATTTACAACAAAATGAACTGGTCTGACAAATCTTCGGAAATTGCAAATAGCATCATCAAAGAGTTAAAAATTTCTTTAGATGCGACAGACATGCCTACCATCAGAAAAGCTTTGGAAAAAGCGGCAATCATGGGCATGGAATATGAATGTGAGAATTTTATACTGCAAAGAAAATAATCTAAAATACTATGATTTTTGAAACACAAATAGCTTATACTGGCATTAACGCCAAAGGTGAGAGGAAAGAATTGAAAGAAAATTATCTTGTTGATGATTTGCTTATGTTCCGCGAGGTAGAAGAAAAACTTTACGACACCTTCAAACATCTTGAAGACATTGAAGTCACAAAGATAAAGAGAAGCGGATTGATGGAAATCGCGAACAGCAAACCTTCCGGCACAGATGATGCGAAAGTATTTGTTATTACAATCGTTTCAACTTTCCTAACTGAAGACGGGAAGAAAAAAGAAAAGAAATATCATGTTGCGTGCTTTGCAAAAGATATTCAAACGGCGCACAAGTTTGCCGAGCAATATATAGCGCAAGGGCTTGAAGATATGGAACTAAAACAAATCAAGGAAACAGATTTTATCGATGTTATAAAATAGGATCATAATGTCAAAAATATACATAGGTATTGACAATGGCGTTACTGGAACGGTAGGCATTGTTGGCGATGATGTCTTTCCTGAAATACATCATACGCCCGTCAAGAAAGAGCAAAACTATACAAAGAAAAAAGACAATATCACTCGCGTTGACGCTAAAGCTTTCGCAAGTATATTAAATCGATTTCATCCCGCAGATGTCATGGTTGTTATGGAGCGCCCGATGGTTAATCCTACAAGATTCAAAGCAACAACGTCTGCTCTCCGATGTTTTGAGGCCGAATTGACATTAATAGAACATTTTGGATGTTCATACTGCTATGTTGACAGCAAAGACTGGCAGAAGATGTTGCTACCAAAAGGCATCAAAGGGGCAGATGAGCAAAAGAAAGCAAGCAAGGATATTGGCAAGCGACTATTCCCTGCACTATCCGACTTCAAGCATCCCGATTTTGACGGGCTCCTCATCGCAGAGTATGCACGACGTAAAAATCTGTAAGATATGAAACCGATAGAGTTTAAGGAACAAAACGTGGTCTATGGAGAAAACCAACCACAATATAAGCCATTACCAGCGTTAAGTTTTGAAGATGGCACAGTAGTAACATGTTGGGAACTTTCTTGGAAAGAAGTGCTAAAAGTGTTATTCACAAGAAAAATATGGCACTCTATGCTTACTTTCAACAACCCGTTGCAGCCTACACTACTCACAGTTGACAAGGAAGATTTATTCAAGACAAATGGGCAGAACAATACACATTGAAGAAAATCGGCCACACAAAGTATCTGAGGTTTTTTGTTCATGGTGTTTCAATAAATGGATAGCGGTAAGACCTTGTTCCTGCAAAGTAAAAGACCTTGAATGTCCTCAGTGTCACAAACAAGGCTATGTGATTGAAACTCGGAGAAACATTTTTTAATCAATATTTTTTCATCATCAGTTTTGTAATGCATTGATTTATGCGTGTATGCCTGTTGTGAAACACGCATACACTTTTTAATGAAAAAAAAATAAACAACTAATATATGTCTGATTTATTCGAAAAAATTAAAAATTCAAGTCATGAGGAGATACCTAATATCGCGCATGACAAATTTATAGAGATTTATTCGCAAAAGTTTGGAGGCGAGGAAGCTGAAACGTTTTTTGAGGAGCAGAAGAATCTATTTATAAATGAACTGATGTATGGCTCATACAAGGCTCTTCTTGAAAAAGCCGACAGTATGTCTTTGTATTTTGCATTCATGTTCCTGGCGATTAACGGGCTTTCCCTTGAGAAAGGAAGCACGACTACATGCTACCTTGAATGTCGGCGTGTCAAGATTGGTGAAGATCCAAACAGGAAAAATGCCAGAGGATATAATGAGGCGATATACCAGAATAGCGCAGTAATAACAATCACCGGGTACGGAGAAATAATTCTCCGTCAACGTGCGGGACAAATCAAGTCCGTTGACTCCCCAAAGATTGTATATGATTGTGACACGTTTAGATACGGAGAAAGCGGCGGTCGCCCTACTCTCGTGTGGGAAAAATGTTTGCCACGTCCTAATGGTTCAAAGGTCATAGCGTGCTATGTAAGAATTATAAAAAATGATGGCTCTGTAGATTATTTTGTACTTGACACAGACGAAATACTCCGCCTAAAGCAGTATTCAGAGAAATTTAATTACGGAAAATCCAACGCTTTGTATGGAAAATTAGAAGATGGCTCTGACATCGATACAGGATTTCTGAAATCAAAAACCGTGAAACATGCGTTCAAGGGCTATCCGAAACTACGCATAGGAGCAGGAGGTGCATTTGAATCAGAGAAAGATACAGAGCAGAACTTTGAACAAGAAGTAATCAGTCAGACAACGGATCAAGAGCATGTTAATACGGAAGATGACCCTTTTAATTCGTGAATTTATGGAAGACAAAATACAGATTATCATGAAACAGTCCGCAGAGGTGACTAAGAACGTCGCTTCTATCAAGACGGACATTACTAACGCCATATCCGAAAACAATAAGTCCCTGCAGAATTGCATTAACGCTGGAGAAACCCTTTTGTCGCTTGCTGATGACATGAATGATGAACTGGATGCACGAATAGCCAGTTTCATCATAAAAGCAAAAGCAACGCAGAAGGCTATGAAGGAAAGGCGCAGTGCTGTAACACAGGTGTTTGACTTGGTAAAAAAAGGTTTTACTACAATGGAGACTCTTATAGACCCGAAGTCAGAGGAGAGCATTGTGTACAAACTTCAGAAAAGGCGCGATGAATACGCAGCGTATAAACTTGAACAGCAGAGGAAAGCCGAAGAAGAGCGAATTAGGATAGCGAGAATAGAAGCCGCAAAAAACCAATTGCACGATGAAGTTATATCAATCTGCAATCAAATCGTTACAGAAAAAATAAATGGAGCCGTTAGTGAGCTGAACAGAACATTTAGCCTTCTGACTCTTGACAACGTACAAAAAGTCAAGACAGCCATCTCGGAATATCCGGACAAAATAAAACTTTCAGACTATCTTGCAGATAGGAAACCGTCATTCTCACATGAGATAGAAGAAAGCGAAGCCCGCAAGATAATGAATGATGCATATAAGGAAGCATCTGCTGAACTTCTGGAATCCTATTCGAATTGTGTTTCCAACGTGAAGCGGGACATAATGGACCTCTTTGACTCTAAAATATCAGAACTTGAAGAGCAGAAAAAACTTGAAGAGGAAAGAAAGAGAAAAGAGGAAGAAGCCAAACGTGCCGAGGAAGAACGGAAACGCAAAGAAGAAGAACTGCGAAAGGCAAAGGACGAAGAGGAGCGTCTTCTGCGTGAAGCTGAACTTAAGGCCGCCGAGGAAGAACGGAAACGCAAAGAGATTGAAATGAAGAAAGCAGAAGAGGAGCGTCTTCTGCGTGAAGCTGAACTTAAGGCCGCCGAGGAAGAAGCTCAAAGAGAGCGCGAAAGAAAAGCGTTAGACGAACAGCAGCGCCGTGCCGATGAAGAGCGTATAAGGAAAGCTCAAAGAGAAGCAAGAACTTTGTTTGACGTAACGCCTGCAAATTCAACTCCCAACAAGGTAAAAGTAACGCAACATATTGAGATAGACAGCCCGAATGGTTATCTCGCTATTATACAGATGTGGTGGACGCATGAAGGAGCCACAATGACACTGGAAAGTCTTGAAAAGAAGTTGGGGTTCATGGTGAAAACTTGCGAGAAACTAAAGAACAAGGAAGATATTTCGATAATCGATGAAAATATACGGTATGTCGAAGATGTTGTTGCAAAATAATGGATGATTATTATTCCAGGAAAGAGGTGTCTAACTCTGATTTGACGGCTCTTAAGTACAAATTACATCCACAGTTGAATCTTGTCTGCGAAAAAGATCTGAAACGGGCGTTCCATCTTGGGACGCTCGTTGATGCTCTTGTCACTGAACCGAAGAAATGCAATCATTTCAGGCGCATCGTCGACGAGGAAAAATACACGCGAGAAGAATGGGACTGGGGAAAGAAACAGCTCTGTAAACTGAGAAAAGCTGCCGAACGTGACCCTTTTCTTGATTATGTACTCAAAAATGCGGAAACGCAAAAGTCGTTTATCAAAGCATCTCAACACTTTAATGTTGGTTGCTATGATTTCAACTTGCCTGTGCGTTGCCGGTATGACTGGTGGCTTGGTACTTTCGGCGGAGACTTGAAAACCACATCGGCTACGACATACGAGCAGTTTGTCGCTCAAATAGATTGGGTCGATTGGGACCGTTCAAGAGCATGGTATATGGATATAACAGGCGCGGATCAAGATTTCATATATGCGGTATCTAAGACGACGAAAAACGTCTTTTTCAAAAAGATAATCCGTGGGGACGATATTTACACCAGAGGGCGCGAAAAGTACGAAGAACTTGCATTCAAGATGTATTTGTTTATATGACAACGAATAAAAAACCGTATAGTTTTCAAGAAGATGGCATAAGGCAGATGCTATCAATGAAGAGGGTAATCAACGGGGATGCATGCGGTCTCGGAAAGACGATGCAGTCAATCATTGCCGTTGAAAGAGCAAAGGCTACACCATGTCTGATAGTATGCCCATCGGCGCTGAAAATAAACTGGGAGCGTGAAACAAGAATGTGGACGGATCTTCGCCCACTTGTACTCACTGAATCGGTTAAGTCAACATTCCCTTATTTTATAGGACAGATGAATTTGTACGATGTAATCATCACAAATTACGAATCGTTAAAAAAATATTTCGTCGTCAAGGCTGAAAGAGGCGCGAAACTGAGAGATATAGTTTTTCAGGATGTCATAAAGCAATTCAAGTCCGTTATACTTGACGAGGCACACAGATGTAAAAATCCATCTACGGCTACTGCGAGATATGTTATGGGTATCTGTCAGGGAAAAGAACACATATTTGAACTGACGGGAACTCCGATAGTCAATGACCCTAAAGATATTGCGGCACAGATAGCAATTTTGGGAAGGATGCATGAGTTCGGCGGATATTCTGAGTTTATAAACACATACGGTGATGGGAGCAATCTTCAGGAGTTAAACGAGGCAATACACAAGTCATGTTATTTCAGACGTGAGAAAAGCGATGTCTTAAAGGATTTGCCAGACCTCACACGCTCAAAGATTGTGACGGATTTGTCAGATGATGTGCAAAGTGAGTACGATTTATGCATGAATGACCTGCGTTCATGGCTTTCCGAATACAAAAAACTTTCTGAACCGGAAGTCAGGAAGAAAATGCGTGTTCAGGCTTTGGTAAAATTCATGAATCTCAGAACGCTCGCCGGAAAGGGAAAACTACAGGCAACTATACAATTTCTGAATGACAATCCAGACCCTATTGTGGTGTTCTGCGAACACCACGAAATCGTTGACGCCATAAAAGAAGCTTTCCCAGATGCCGTTTGCGTAACAGGGCGTCAAAACGCACAGGCCAAGCAAGCGGCGATAGACTCTTTCCAGAGCGGGAAACGGAGAATTATAATCTGCTCCATAAGGTCTGCGGGGGTAGGAATAACCCTTACGGCATCATCAAACGAATTGTTCGTAGAGCAGCCTTGGACATATAGCGACCTAACGCAGTGCGAGGCGAGATGTTGGAGGAACGGCCAGAAAAACGCCGTTAACTCATGGATATTGATTGGAAACAACACAATCGACGAATACTTGTTCAAATTGATTATGGACAAGAAATCTGTAGCATCGCGTATTACAGGAGAACGCGATGAGGCAATCCGCGATGATAAATATTTTGACGAACTCGTAGACGCGATTCTGTCGGATAGAAAATAACAAACAAAAAGTATAACAAATATGGAAATTAAAGGTAAGATTATTTCCGTGATGCCTGCTGAAAGCGGTGTGTCACAAAGAGGAAGCTCATGGGTGAAACAAACTTTCGTTTTGGAAACGGAGGGACAATATCCAAAGAAAGTCCCGTTTGAGGTATTCGGTGAGGAAAGAATTAAAAACTTTAACATCAGTGTTGGGGATAAGCTCACAGTATTCATTGATATTGACGGAAACGAATACAATAACAGATGGTACCCGAGAATTTCCTGCTATAGAGTAATCCATGCAGAAAGCAAGCAGGACATTCCCGAAAGAACGGCGGCACCTCTTGATACAAAAGGAGAAGAATCTGAAGATGCCCCATTTTAACACTGGGCACATCGCAAAAAACCTTCGTTTTTTCTATCATCATAACATGACAGCCGGAAAGACGGCGAGAGCCGCATAGCCAAGTCCCGGCATTGATGTACGGGAGGAGTGAAAGCAGGACATAGTCAGCGTGCGGCTCTTATGGTCCGAAACGGACGGATTGCGCATCGTACTATTAACTTGAAGTGCGGATATAGTCTCGGTAGCAAGTGAGGTCGTTAGGTTCGACTCCCGTAAATAGTACCCTCACATCCAAGCTTTAAGATTACGCCGTCAAAGGGTATTGGGAAGTTCGATGCTTCCCCGGACCACAAGAATGAATCATTATCTTAGTAATGTAACACATAAAACAATGGTATACAATAAAAAGAACCCATTACGGGTATTTGAAGCTTTTGCTGGCTATTCAAGCCAGGCATTAGCGTTAAAAAGGCTCAAAGAAACATATCCCAATTTTGACTTCGTGAGAGTAGGATGGGCTGAATTTGACCCTGAAAGTAAACAGCAGATAGACAATCAGCCTGCCGTCATCGCAAATCGGGCATTGTTCCCTGACGGAAGTAAGAATTACGGAGACATTACTAAGATAATGTGGCAGGATGTACCTGATTTTGATTTGTTTACTTTTTCTTTCCCCTGCCAAAGCGTTTCCAATGCAGGGCGTCAGGCAGGACTGGCAAAAGGTAGCGGGACAAGGTCAAGCCTGCTTTGGGAGTGTGAAAAAGCCATTGACATCAAGCGCCCGAAATATCTGCTCATGGAGAACGTAAAGGCACTGACACAAAAGAAATTCATGCCGTATTTCAACGAGTGGCTGAAATTGCTTGAAAAGTATGGATATGCAAATTTCTGGCAGATACTCAATGCAAAACACTATGGTGTTCCGCAAAACAGAGAAAGAGTATTTTGCGTGTCTGTATTGAGGACACCAGACGAGCCAGATCCATCTTATGATTTTCCAAAGCCTTTCCCCCTTGAACTTTGCCTTGCCGATTGTTTAGAAGAAGACGTTGACGAGAGGTATTTTCTTTCTGACGAAATGCTTGCAAGATTTTGCAGGAAAAGTCTCGAAGAGGATGACAAAAAGAATAAACTTCCGGAAGAAAAAAACGAGGATTTTGAAAACTTCTTTATTGCTCAGTAGAATTAAGCCTCAGAATGTCTGCAAGGACACTGTTTTTCCAACATTGAATACAAGGTATGAGTTCGCAGCAATAAAGGATTATATAACTCTTAAGCACTATCCGAAAGGCTGTTGGATGTATATATATGAGGCAGAATAGATTTACCCCCCCCATCCGACGTATCGGACTACCGACGACCTCAGATGGTTTATCTCCGACGATTACGGCAGTGTATGAAACACAATGGCCGGCGAACTGGATAAGCACCGCACATTTCCCTAAAATGTCTATTGGAGTAGTATATGAAACGTTTTAAGATTTTTGAACTGGTTGGCGACAGAAACAAACCTTCCATCAGCATTAAGGACGTTGCGTTTACCATTCCTTCTAACCCCATGTCTGATAGAGTGCAGAAAGTGATTGAAATCTATGAAAAAAGGTAAGAGTGGCGGAATAAGAATGTCGCAACTGATTGAAAGTGGCAAGATTGCGCTACATGGGGGACAATGCATTGACTTATATAATCAACAAGTTCGCGATGATGTGTTCGTTACAGTAACGACGAGAATTGACCATTCTAACCATTATTACGTAACGCAAGTTATCGAGACTTAATAAGATGAAAAGCGAAAGAGCATTAAGACTTATTGAGAGCGGCAATGTTCCATTTATGGGTGGGGGTATGTCTGGATAGTTACAACCAAGCATACCATATAGGTATTCATATAACTATTACAGCAAGATACGATGATGGGAATAAACTCATTACGCAAGCAGTTGAAACTAAGTAGAGTACGTATTGTACCATTGAATGATGCGTCTGATGGTATATGCAGGACTTTGAAGGCAAGTTATTTCAAGACGGGGCGTATTAATTTCCAGAAAAAAAATGGTTTTGGAGCAACTGGTGTGATTGTAGTATATGAAACAGAGTAACATCAAGCAAATCTGCAATCTTACTGACTCTGCAAAAAGAATTAATCCGAATAGAAGGAGAGTTTATGACACCAGTGGCATAGCCCCTACTATTACAGACTATAGTGCAGGTGGCAATCTTCAACCTATAATTCCGTGCTGTCATGAAACGAATTAAACTGTGCAAAATAGATTATTACGGATGGTCAAGAAATAAAAGAGGTGAGATTGACAATTGGCACAAAAAACTATTTCAAATACAATCACTACGTTCAGTGGCGGAGGATGGAATACATCTCCCAAAATAGCCGTGATATATGAAACGTTTTGATAGAGTTCGGCAGATAGGTTATCTGTACTTCAGTCCGAGCAATTCACAAGCTGGAAGGGTATACGATAAATACGGTATCTCTCCTACCCTTGACTGTAGTAGCGGCGGCGGTCACAGGCAGCCCAAAATAACAGTAACTTATGAAACGGTTTGATGCTATCCACCCAATAGTTGCGGGCTTTGTGTGGAACTCCCAACAGAATAGCCAGGTGTATGATAAAAAAGGTATATCTCCATGTTTGTGCGTTGGCTGTCATAGCGGTGTTGAAACGAAAATTTTGATGGTGTATGAAAGCGATTAGTATATTCGGTGATTTTCTGACGCGATCAGAGAGAGAGGTCTTTGTCGGTTATTTTGATGGTAAACTGAGATTTGATAATTGCAGTTTATTTCTCAGCAGAACACATAGCCAGCCGAATAGGATATATTCTGCTATGGGAGTACAACCGACACTGTCTGCAAGTGAAACGTTGGGAAGATACTGGATAGTGTATGCGGATGAGAGCGATTAGTTGTGCGTCACGAGGCAGAAGCAAGGGGGAATGGTATACCTCCGAGCATCGGCAGATGCTTGAAATGAACTCAGACAGATTCAGTAATGCCATATCAAGCGTACAAAAGGACTATTTAGTTGCTTTATTATATGAAGTGTACTGACGCTAAAAGTATAATCAGGATAAGGACTTACGAAGAGCGGTTGCGCCGCCATCTTTACGGTGATGATGGTGCAACATTTCAAGGCAGATATATGACAGTTGGGGATCGTATAATGGGGACGATAACGACATTCACAAATAAGGATAATTTGGTCGCGGAAATATATGAAAAATAGTACGAAAAAATGGATAGGAACGAAACAGTTTGTCTTTATAAACACCGATGTCGACGGGTGTGCAGTGACACTAACAACCGCCCACCACTATGCGGGCAACATCATCGCACCAAGGTATGGCTTTCGCGAAATGGGAGTTATGGTAATAGCCGAGACTTAATCTACATCAAGGCTTATCCAAGAGGGTTCAACTACGGATTTGAATACCGAAAGGGCATAAGTCCTGCAGTGACCACATCAAGTTGGCAACATAATTTCTTTTTGATTATAGCAAATGAAACAGATTGAACTTAGGAGAAGTAACCCAGAGGTAAATCTGAATCAGGTATTCAGTGCAAGTATACGGGGCGGAAGTCGAGGCTTTGGTGAGATAATGGCAATGGAACCATTTTCCAACGATGTCTTTCCGACATTGCGAACACTAACAAACTTTAACGTAACATCAATTATATATGAAACAAAATAAGAATTTTCACAGGTTAGTAAGAATCGTATATCGTGCTTGCCGCAGGTTGTACGGGATAGAGAATACACAAGAGGAATGCCTAAAAGTATTTAAGGTAATTTTCCCGGAACTTTACGCATTTAAGCACAGCGAAGAAAAAGCGGTATCATTTACGGATGAAACAAAGAGAAGGCTGAAAAATTTAACTGCCGAATGGTGCCCTACTGACCATCTTAAAGAAATAGTCGACTACTCCATTTTCAAAATATGCAATTATCAGTTTTTGGAGAGAAATGAGGCAATACAGCTATGTGAAGACATACTTCCTGTTGTGATGCGAATACGTAAACTTACACCACGCGAGGCATTTCGCCTGATGGATGTGGAGGACAAAGACATCGACAAGATTATGGACAGTGGTGTATCAAACAGCAGTTGTTATAAACTTGCGGGCAACTCGATTGTAGTCAGTTGCATGTTCCATATTTTCAAGAATCTGTTTATTGAACAAACACTCAACGCTGGAAACAAACAGCGAAAACCTGAACAACTTAATTTATTCTAAATCATGAAAGAGAACGTAAGGCAGACTGCCAAGGAGATCCTTTTAGTTCTGTGGATTATAGCCGTGTATGTTGTTAGCGTGTATATATTTTATTAACCGATACTATGAAAGAGAAAAAAATTCCAATAGGCAGTGATGTTTTTTCTGCATATCAAGAAATGTTGTTTACATGCGAACCTGAATTTGTAAATTTCAATGGAGTATACATCTATGGAGGATGCGACGCACCTCCTCACGAAAAATATAAGCGAGAGGAAAAGCGTACATTCCTTGCAGGAATGGCGATGCCGCAATGCATAGAGGCTATAAGAGAAACCTTATGGCGTGGCGGCTCTATTACGGAGCCGACGATGGCCGAGCAAGTAGCACTGATGTCTGTACAAATCGCTGACGCAGTGTTGGAAAAGTTGGAGAAAACAAAAACACAAAAACATGTTTGAAATAGAGAAAAACTACCTCATATACATCTTTTGTAAAAAAAAATACATCCATTCATTCTACACCGACGAGATTGAAGATGTTGTCAGTTATAGCAGAGCTTTCAGGGATTGCGAAATAAAAGTTCTTGATTTGCAAGAATTGAAATTTTTGACGAAATCAGAGATGAATATGAAAATAATGGCAACCAGTTTGGAAAAATTAAAGGCAGGAATTTCATCAAAGCCGATAAAAATGGAATTTATACCTGAAAAACAAAGTAAAATTAAGAAGTATTGGGAACAGCCAATAAAATGCGTAGAAACAGGAGAAATCTTTTCATCGGTAAGGGAATGCAGTAAGCATTTCAAGATTCCGTATAAGTCACTATGGAATGCCATAAACAGCGGCAATGCGCGTGACGGGTACCATTTCATAAATGTTAAAGGAGAAACAAATCAATAAATGGTTTATGGTAACAGTAAAGGAATTTTATGACCTCGTGGTCAGTGTGCGCAATGCACAGAAGACATATTACGGCATACCGAGAGAAAACGTGTTTGCCAAGCGTGATGCGCTGGAGAAATCTCTCGCGCTGGAGAAAGAACTTGACAAGGCCATCAAGTCTGTTGACGGCTGGTTAGCACTCAGACAGGAGAAAGAGAGTAATCCTTTCCTGCCTGGTTTTGACGAAGAGATAATAAACGGGTTGAGGTGATGATACAGAAATTCACATTCGATGTAATGAGTGACGACGGAAGGTTTATCTGCACAATGCGTATGCCGTTGGGACTTGGGAGCATCATTGATTATGAGGGCGACAAGCCGGTGATAAGCATGGCGGCCGTCGCTCAACCGGAGAAAATGGCATATAGAGTTCTGAAGGATGACACACGCATCATCAAATAAAAAAAAGACAAAATGAAAAAGAACAATAAAACACTACACTTACCGCTTTTTGCGAAATACTACATAATGATAGAAGAAGGTGTCAAGCCGGAAGAGTATCGGGATTTGACTCCGTATTGGTTCAAGAGACTCATTGAATTGAACGATGAAGGAGAGTACTTAAAAAAAATTGATGAAAATGTCGCGAGTTTCTATTGCAGAAAAGAGAATTACAACAAACTTGTACACATGATCCAATCATCTTTGTTCAAATTCAAAGATTATGATTTTGTCGAATTTAGTTACGGATATACTACGCGGAGAATGAAATACAAGATAACAGGCATGAGAATAGGCTTCGGCAAGCCTTGCTGGGGAGCTCCTGAAGACAGACCGGTATTCATCATAGGCATAGGAGATAGAGTTAACGATGAAAGAGTCGGATAATCTGATTATTTGCGGTGATTGTCTTGATATTATGCCAACGATTAAGAGCAAGAGCGTTGACATGATATTGTGCGATTTGCCATACGAAGTTCTCCACAAAAACAATCCTCACGTCCAATGGGACAGAATAATTCCGTTTGAGCCATTGTGGGCGCAATACGAGCGCATTATCAAGGACAATGGAGCGATTGTACTTTTCGCACAAGGAATGTTTACAGCACAACTTATGATGTCAAATCCTAAGTTGTGGAAGTACAATCTTGTTTGGGAGAAAGGTCGTGCAACAGGTTTTCTCAATGCCAATCGTATGCCTATGCGCAATCATGAAGATATATGTGTATTCTATCGCAAGCAATGCGTATATAATCCGCAGTGGAGAAATGTTGACACTCATCCTCGCGGAAATGGAGAACACAAGGAAACAAACAGACTCTACGGAGAATATAAAGAAATAAAACAAAAAGTCGGAGCGACTTATGACTATGCCCACATCAAGGTCGTAAGACCGACAGGAAAAGGTTTCCCAATGAGTGTTCTGCACTTCCCAAAGGAAAAATGCTGCATCCATCCGACACAGAAACCTGTGGAACTCCTGCGTTGGCTGATACGGACATATTCAAACGAGGGCGATGTCGTACTTGACAACTGTGCCGGAAGTATGTCAACAGGAGTGGCTTGCATACGGGAGAAAAGAAGATACATCCTCATTGAAAAAGACGAGAATTATTTCAACCTTGGCAAGAAAAGATTAGAAAACGAGAAACAGCAACCTACATTATTCTGAAAAATGGCAAAAAAAGTATTCTATTATAGCGAGAAAGAACTTGAATGTCTCAAATGGGTGTCGCGCGTAGTTGATTTCGGGGTAAGCCTTGCAGTCATTTCAGCCTTCAATGAGATGTATTCTGCATTATACCACTTGAGGACAAATAAGAAGATTTTCCGCTTTACCGTCAAGAAACACTGTAATCAGGCTATAGAAGCTGCGCTAATACGGGAGCAAGAGCTAAAAAGCAATATGATTAACAAGTCATTCTGGCTTGACTATTCTGACCATATTATAGATGAAGCCGCCCCAGACATTGCAAAGTTTAGATCTGCGATAAAGAATGAATTAGACAAAACCGGATTGTGTTTGTCAGAATTGTACTCATACGTAGAATGTGCCAGAGTTCTTCTTGAAATGAGCGTGAAACAATATGACGGAGTAATGGAAGAGTGTAAAAAGAAATTTGGACGAGACTTTTCCTCTGATTTCAAAGAGTATCGCGTAGGTGATATATTCTTGAAATGGAATAGAATGTGCGATGTGCTCTATGAAGGCATCAATATAAAGACTAATACCGAAGAAACAGATGAAGCGTTCCTGAATATGCAGAAGAAATTCGCAGACGGGTCTTACATACAATCGTGTATGGATGAGGCGCGACGGAACAACCCAGACTTCATGGAAAATACGATAATTGTCAAAGACGAAACAAATGGGAAAGATTATATGCCAAATAACGAACGGAAAAAAGGTTGATGCTATCCGATTCGTAAAAGATGTTGGAAAAGGAATATTGAGGAATAGGACAAAATTAACGTTCAATGTTTTTGATGCCTTGTATCTATCTAAAGAAATTCCAGAATGCATAATGCAAACTGTACGTAATAAAAAGGTTACTACACTTTTTTGCGACTTGCGCAAATTTTATGAAGAGAAAAGCTTCAACCAATTCTTTATAATTGTAGATAACAAAGGGAGATTCTACACATCAAGGCGAGGAAAAGGAGCGGCAGAGTTCTCCATAGATATAGATGAAGCTTTGATTATGGCCGTCAAGTCCGTTGCTGAAGATACGTTAAAAACAATTCGGGCAACAAAAAATGTGAAAGCGTACATTGAAACCATATACATTACATGGAAGAATTTACTCTTGTCGCAGATGTTCATGATTTTATGCACATCATGTAGCACTGGGGAAACGAAATTTTTTAACACAGAAAATGGGGAAATAAGCCTTAAAAATTATTCAGATGAAGCCATATTGATGTCTTATGACGAGGCTAACGCATGTTTCGACACATTGCGGCAAAAACACAAAGAATACAAGTATTCCATATTGCCAAAATTTAGGCATAATATAAAATACACAGAAATAGAAGAATACGTGAAACGGGAGAAGGTATCGCGTGTTATTTCCGTAGCGTTCAGAATGAGAGATGTTAATAAAAATATTTAACAATATGAGCAATGCAAATCTATTTCTCCGTATGAAAGTATGGAGAGAGCATCAGAGAAAGAAGAGAATAGAGAAAGAGTACAGGAGAATTACAGGGGATGCCAACGAAAAGTTTCAGATAAAGGAACTTAATAAAGAGTTATGGCTTACATTTATGAGCATACCGATTTGCCCGTTCAATCTGTTCAAAGATGACCCTATTTCTTCTTTGTACGAAGTAAGAAAATCTTATATCGACAGAAACAAAAGATAAAGGAATTATTTTACAAGCATGTTTATTAAACTTAGTGATGAAATCGCAGGAGGTCTAATATGGAGTAATCCGGAGTATCTTAAACGATGGTCCGACTTGCTGTTTCTTGCAGCCACCGAATATAAGCATGTTATACAAGACACGCATCTGATAGCAGTGCGACGTGGGCAGATGATTGCATCAACTTCCTTCTTATCTGCAAGATGGAAAATAAGCCGTCCAACCACAATAAAATTCCTAAAATGGCTTGAAAGCGAAGGCATGATTACAAGACATGTCGTATACAGACATAGTTCTATCCTGACTATTTGCAATTACGGGAAATATGTCTGCGATGACAATGTTGAAAACAATGTAGCCAAGCCGACATATAACGACAATACGAGCGCGGATTTAATTCGCGGGGAAAAAGTTACATTAGCGAGACCTATCATGGATGAGCCTGACGATATAGATTTTATTGACGAAATGAAACATTCGCAAATATGGATTGAGCAGATGGCAATGAAATTTTCAGTATCGTCTGAATATATCATCAAAAAAATCGATGCATTCGCACTTGACCTTGATTGCGAGGGTACAGAACATAAGTATTTAAGAGAGATAAAGAGACATTTCTGCAATTGGCTGAGAATACAACTAAACATAGAAAAAGATGTTACAGATAGACAAAGACAAAAAGATAAACGTAGAGGAACTGATGTCACGGCTACTACATCAGAGGACTACGAAGGAGTTTTTTAAGATCCCTTATACGGAAGAGCAAGTCAGAGATATGCTTACGGCTTCATATATGGCAGAAGTCGCTTATAGACACCTTCCTTATATCAATGATGATGGTACCGTAAAATATATAGACATTGCATCAAAGTGGTTACATTCGCCTAAAACGCCTGGGCTTATTTTATGCGGTATGCCCGGGAATGGAAAGACTACACTTGTCAAAGCTATTCAAACCTTAATAAACTCTCTAAACATCAAGGATGATTATGGTCGTATTTACGGCATTTCATTGCTTAACGCAAGAGAATTGGCAAGGTTAAGCAAAGAAAAATACGAATCGTTTAAGAACTATATGACCAAGCCGATGCTTGCTATAGACGATTTGGGAGTTGAGCCTATGGAGGTGTTGAGTTATGGCAATGTTATTAACCCTGTAATTGAATTACTATCGTACAGGTATGACGAACAGCTATTAACAATAGTATCAACCAATCTCCGCCCGCAGGAGATCCGTGAAAAATACAAAGACCGTATTGCAGACAGATTTAATGAAATGATGACAAAGATTGTCTTTGAAACACGCTCCTTCAGAGGTAGAAAGGTATAAGTGGCACGATATAGTATGCAATAGTGCAGGTTTGAATCCTGCAAGTACCGCCAACTTCTTGGTCAGGAACTTTGGAAACTTTTGCCTATATATTTGTGCCACTTTCTAAAAGGGAAATGTGGTGTAATGGGTAGTACAATGCTAATGTAAGAGATGAATATCAGTTACAAGCAAAGGAGAGGTTCGAGCCCTTCATATTTCCCACAAATTGTAATTAGAATAAAATAAACAGATTATGATAGAGAATTTTAGATTCAATGATTTAGTATTATACTGCAAACATTGGTATAAACATTCAGATAATATCTTAGATGATTTAGGGTACATTTTTTCACAAATATATACTTGGACTCCTAAGAATGAAGAAGAAGTTGCGCACTTTATGTTAAGAGCTGTGGATGTACTATACACAGAATTAGGAATAAAGATAGATTCAGAAATAAATGGGAAATACAACAATTCTTTTGCCTCTTTTAATGCAGAAATAAAAAATAGGATGCGCATTTACAAAATATCTTTTGATATGGCTTGCATTTATTGGGCAATGAATATATTTTCCCAACTTTCAACGAATGAGATAAAATTAAATCCACCTATGTATGGCAAAAAAGAACATTTTAGGATGGGAGGACCTTTTAAAGATTATCCAATTTCTATGACATATACAGAAATGAATAGACGAGCAAAAAAGGCTTTTGAAGAAAGTTATAAAATCAAATAAAATAAATAGGTTATGTTGAAATCAATTAGAAAACGTGTACTTAATGCTTTTACAACAAAAGAACTTAAAGAAGAATTGAAAAGAAGAGCAGAACTTGTAAAGGCGCAAAAGGAAGAAGAAATGAAAACTGCTTTAAGGTGCAGGAATTGTAAGCATTGTACTCCACATCCAAAAGGATTTAATTTTTATCATTGTGCCGTCAGGACTTATGGCAAGAAAAATTACAATTATAGTGTAAAGCCATCAACAAAGGCTTGTGAATTATTTGAAAGAAAAGAACAATAGGTTATGAAATGCAAGGATTGCACAATGGATTGCCACTACAGGACATCTGACGGAGAAAAAGAATGTGAGTTTCAAAACCACATAATACAACTTCCAGATGAATGGCAAGGAGTAAGAATACAGGCAGCAATAGCTGCTATGCAAGGAATGTTGGCTAATCCAGAACTTATGGAAAATACAGAGTGGGATGGCAGAAATTATAGATGGAAGATAGAGCAAAAAGCGGTTCTCTATGCTGACGCACTTATTGAGGAACTTAAAAAGAGAAACTAAGCGTATGAAAAGTATAAAGGAAAAAGCAGAAGAATACGGCTATGCCAACTGGCAGTCCGATAAGTACCATGATGGTGCGAGTGAAGGTTTAGATTTTGACCCAATAGGTCACACACAGAAAACATTTGAAGCAGGTGCAAACTATGTGCTTGGAGAGATAGAGAAACTTGTTATTTTCAAGAGATGGGCTGCACAAGATTTATATAATTTAATTAAACAACTAAAGAAATAACTATGAATATCATTTATTTTATTGAATTTTCTCTATTGGTAATAATTCTCTGTTTGGCTATTATCGAGGTTACAAGGAAAACGTATTTCAATTCCAAAATTGGCAGCATATATAAGGGTAATTTATTTGATGCAAAATTTAGAGTTATCAGCATAACAAAGGATGTTGATTCTGACGGCAATACCATTGCAAAATATGAAGTAAGGTGTTCTTTCTTTAGCAAAGAAAATTCAAGAGGGTTTAGGTGTAACAGATTTTATTTCTATGGTGATACTGACACATATAAAATCGGAGACACTTTAACGCTTATAAAACAATACTAAAAACAAAGAAACTACAAATGATACAAAGTAAAGTGAAATGAAAATACATCTGGATATTAGGGACAATATTTCTCCTACATTGGCATTGGAATGCGTCAAGCAAACAATAAAACGAGGCAAAATATCTGCCGATGGTAAATCTTATTGCTATGCAACTGCATTTGATACTGATGAAGGGGAAATATGGGTAGCCACAAGACCTTATAGAAAAAGTGATTGTTTTTTAATCTATAAAAATGAATAAAAACTATGGAAATAGAAATATTAATTAATGGGGCAAGCCATGTACCAGTAAACCATGGAGGTGGATGCAAAGATTGTTCGTTGGAAAAGTTTTGCCCAAATATAATTGGTTCTGCTTGTAACAGCACTATAGACCATTTTGAATATAAAAAATAAAAATATAACAAAAAATTATGACAACAATTAAAAGTTACACTGATATAAATCAGTCAAAGAAATTGGCGAAAATATTGCCTCTTGAAAGTGCGGACATGTACTATATGAATGGTACTAAACACGTATTAGTTATTCCCAATTATGAAACAGATTTCTTCCATCTACAAGAAGATGACATCCCATCTTGGAGTTTATCAGCATTACTTGAACAAATCCCCTATGAGTTGTGCGATGATGATGGTAATTCATATTATTTACAAATTTACAAAGATGACGACTTGTATCAACTTGAATATAAAGACCATTCTTTATATGGGGATTTTGAAAGTATAGAAACTGATAGATATGAGCATTTTGTTGATGCTTGTGTAGAACTCATATTAAAGTTGAATGAACTTAATTTGCTGTGATTATAACATATATCTTAATTTCTCTAATCAATGTATTTCTTCATATAGTACGAAGTATATTGGTTATTAAGTCCGGAAAATTTATTGCTTCTCTTTCCAACTGTATTTGCTATACATTTTCTGCTGTGGTAATTAAGTTCATATCAGAGGTAGATTTATGGATAGCCATTTCAGTACAGGCATCTACAAACTTTCTTGGATGCTATTTAGCAATGTTATTTTGTGAACATATAATAAAAAACAAATAAGATATAATATGTTTGTTGCTAAAAATAATATAAAAAATAAACAATTATGAAAGAACTTACTATTGAAGAAAAAGCAGAAAGATATGAAAAGGCTTTGGTATGGATGCAAAATTTATATCATACAATGGAAGGTGCAATGAAAGAAGATGCAGAACACTACTTCCCTGAACTATGTGAATCAAAAGACGAGAAAATAAGGAAAGAGCTCCTCGAACAAATTGCATATATTATACCAAATGACGATGAAGTAGATAATGAAGGCAATACTTTGCCTACCTACCAAAAAAGAATAGATAAATATCGTACTTGGCTTGAAGAACAAGGTGAACCCAATCCTTATAGTGGTGTATTTTTTAAATATAATGATCATACTTGGGGTATGTGTGCAAGGGATAATGGGGTTGATATTTTGTTGGATAAGCAACTTTTCAAACATTTAGAAAAGCAAAACTCGCAAATTCTTGCTAATTCTACAAAAACTTGCGAAGATGAGCAGAAATCTACTGATAAGATAGAGTCTATAGCACATAATTATATTACTCCTAATCAACAATTTTTTCAGTGGATATATGACAGACTTATAAATGTTCATAATGAAGATCCAAATGTAGATTATATGCTTTCATTAAAAGAAAGAATAAAAGATATGCAGAAGCCTGCTTGGAGTAAAGAGGACGAAGATTATTATGATGCTATAATTGCAAAACTTGAAGTTACACAAGAGGATGCAGCGTTAACTGATAATCAAATGAATTTTCTTAAATTCCTCAAAGACCGAGTGAAACCAAAACAAGAGTGGAGCGAAGAGGATGAAAACATACTTAGGACAATAATATCAGATGTTATTAGAGGTGCGGAGATTGATATGCTACAAATAAACTGGCTTAAAGCCATCAAAAAAAGAGTTGCTTGTGAAGCAAAATGCACAACCAAAAAAGAGTGGAGTAAGGAGGTTGAAATATGGATTGATAGGGCATGTATGCTTCTTGATGAGTTGAACCATTTGTCAACATTGACTTTGGCAAAAATTCCATCTAATGTCAATGATATTATAAGTCATCTAAAATCCCTCAAAGATAGAATAGGAGGATAAAGTTATGAAACATTATATGATGCTAAGTGACCTTTATGGTAGATTGGGACAAATGCTAAACGAACATGGGGATGCACCCATAGGGAAAGTCAGAACCCCAGTAAAGTTTCAAGATGAACGATTGACAACAGATAAATGGATAGAACCTATGTATTGTACATTTACTCCTGTACTCACAGACATCGGTGGTGTAAAAATCAAAACGTATGAATTAACAATAATAGATGAGGGATAGTTATGAAAGCGCCAGAGAAATTATATGTAGATACTAATGATGACTTTAGTGATTCAGTACTTTATGGTTTTACAGAGAAGTGTAAAGACGATGACATTGAGTATAGTCGCAAAGATGTTTTTATTGAAAAAGCTGCAAAATGGATTAACGAACATACAAATTTAAGTGAAAAATTGGTTATTGATGATTTCAAAAAGTATATGGAGGAATGATTATGAAGACAATTAAATTTAGATTACCACAAAGCAAGAAAGACATTAAGCAGTTGTGGAAGGAATATACGAGCAAAAGGTATCGACATAATGTCGATGCCATGAAAGCAATGACAAACTTCTATATCAACAATGTATTGAATGGACGTTGGAGTGAGGTTTCAAGAAACGAAGTTGCTGAATGGAGTAAAAACGACAGAGCGCAATTTGAAAAAGAGATGTGGGACAAATGCTATAGTTATATTCATGAGTTAATGGAATAGAATTATGGAACTAATAGACAAAGACGCTGCAAAATGACAAAAGGAAATATTAGTATTTGGAAGGTTGAGGTGTTTCTGGTTAATAACTTCAAACAGATACCTACCGAAAATGGCGATTTTAAATTAGAGGCAAAGTGTTCAATGAAGGAACTTTTTGAAAGGTTAGAAGAAATAATTGAAAAGTAAGATATGGCAAGATATAGAGTAGTCCACAAATACCCATATTACTATGGCTGTATACCTATTGATATTTGGGTAGTTCAAATGCTACGAGAAGGTATGTTTATCTCCAAATGGATAGATATTAAAGGCTTCGATACACCAGAAGCAGCAAATGAATTATGTGAAACTTTAAATGATTAGATTATGGTACAGTTAATAGACAAATCCGCTTTAATAGCGGAGATAGAGAGAAGAAGAGACTTGCATTATAAATACTACATGAAAAATGGTGCGGGTTCTATTGCTGAATGTAAGTACGATGAAGATAAAGAAATTCTTTCTTTCATCAACTCCCTCGAAGTGAAAGAGGTGGATTTGAATGAGGAAATTGAAAAGTGCATGAAGCAGTATCTCATGGTTGCAATTGGCAGAAAAGATTTTGCCCCATTGCCAAACACTTCTTTGAACTTGCCCTTTCATTAAAAAAATAGTTGATTGTATGAGTAGTAAATATCCAAAGGAAGCGAGAGAGTCAAGGTTATTGACAATATGGTATTCAATGAGACAAAGGTGTTACGGAAATAAAAACTCCGAGTCTTACAAAAAGTACGGTGCAAAAGGCATAAGAATATGCGATGAGTGGAAAAATGATTATATGTCATTTTATAATTGGGCTATGTCTAATGGGTATTCTGATGAATTGACAATAGATAGAATAGATTATAAAGGTAATTATGAACCGTCTAATTGTAGATGGGCTACCTCTAAGACACAGGCTAATAACAAATCAAATGTTCGTAGATATTCATTTAATGGAGAGGCACATACCATACCAGAATGGAGCGAATTGACAGGTATAGATTCTACTGTTATTTGGGCAAGGTTATGCACTCTTGGTTGGTCTATAGAACGCACACTAACAACCCCAGTTAGATTTATAGACAAATCAAGAACAGAGGCTGATATGGAAATTATCAATAGAAGCCTTATAACAGCAGCAAAAGAACATAAGTGTGGTTGCTGTGATGGTGTAATCAGTGTTGGTGAGAAATATTCTTTACTTCATATATCAAAAGACTATAAAATTGTATCTATCAGATTACATTTAGGGTGTGAAAACACGTATGTTGACAGTGTAAAAAATTACTGCGGAAATAGTATAGAAAAAAGATGGAATAAAATGAAATCAGTAAGTAATAAAGCACAGAAAGGAGAATAGTATGAGTAAGGCAGAAGAAAAACTAATAAAGATTAAGAAACTTGCCGATGCAATGTATTATGGTGCATTCAATATGACTACAGATGCAAGCCTGTTGAAAAAGGCAATGAAGGAATATCGTCAGTTTATTATTCATGAGTATTGCAAGGAAGAGCCTGTAAGCATTTGGCATGATGCAAGTGAAAAATCAAATAAGGCAGAAGATGTTGTAGTAATAAACCCTTCCGATAATACAGGAGAAGTACTTACAGGATGTATAAAGGTTTATCAAGGTCGTATTTGGGCATATACATCTGTTTTGCTAAAACTTGATAATTCTTGCAAAATTGGAAAGAATTTGCAAAAAACCTGTAAGTAAGGATCTAAATGCAAAATACTAATTATTAAAGACGAATAATTATGATGTTTTTTATTGTACTTGGCTTATTGCTAATTATCGGAGCAACAATTATCGGCATAAGGAATTGTTTGGTATATAACTTTGTAACAGGTATCAATCACAAAAGCTATAATGTTTGCATGGGTTTCTTAGATGCAATCCCAGGTGAAAACTTTACTTTAGAAAATCAAAAGTATTATGAGCAATTACAACAGACATGGGAAGATATACACAATTCCTTATCTTATGACAAGATGGTTTTTTCATTCTGGAAACCATTGAACTATGAAACATGGCTCACAAAAGAACAGATAAACTTTCTAAACTTAAAATTCTGATTATGGAACAAAAAGTAAAAATTGAAATTGAACAAGTTGACAATGGCAGTGTCCTCAAGTGGTATTCTGGTGATTTAAGTGATGCTGGTACTTTAGATAAAGCTGACCAGTTGTTTACAAACACCCAATTTTTGGTTGCCAAAAAGGAAGAGGAAATACAGACTCTTGGCAAAATGATTTGGGAAGATATTAATAATATCATGGACCAGGAACTTACTTCACAAATTGAATTAGATATAACCTACAAAACAACAAAACCCAATGAAACTCAAAATTGAAACAGTCGAATTGAAACATAAAAACATATTTGGTAAAGAAGTTGTAGAAAGAAAAGTTTACCACTTAGTTAGAACATCTTTATTTGGACTTATAAAAAGATACATTGATTTCGCATGGACTCCTTCATATTGGTCAAGTTGTGCAATTTCCGATTTTTTAGAGAGTAAAATCACACATTCTGTAGTATTAAGAAAACATAACTTTGGCATAGTTTATTTTGACCGTCTTGAGGAGGCTAATGCTGTTCTTAATAATATAAAAGAAAATCCTGATAAGTATATAATAAAATAGATCTGCAAAAAATGAATAAACAAGAACTCAGAAATAACTACGAAAATGCTTGCAATGCCTATGTCAAAGAATTGGAAAAGATGTGGGAATTGGGAGAAGATAGTGGCTGGTGGGCTGGAAATGCGGTAGGTGAGGTCTATTGCTTCCTTGACACGGAAACATTGAGAATGGATGAAATCATCACTTGTGTGGAAGAAAACGTAAGTATTGGTGAATATTTCAAATGGTCGGAATACAATACCTTCGCCTATGAATTTAACCAAAACACCATCAACTTGAAATCTTGGCTCATGGGATGCCCAAGACTAAGTGAAAAAGAAATATCCAACTTGAAAAAATTAAAGCAAGACTTGGATGATGCTATAAAATCCTACAAAGAAAAATTTTGATTATGGACGAATCAAACAAAACTCTTAATGATATAGAATCTTTCGAAGAACTTAGCGAACAAACCGCCGAAGAACTTGCATCTGCCTTTGAGGCTTTTAGCAAAAGCATGGAGGATAATGCAGAAATTTATGAACGCATATTAGGAACTCTCAAACAAGAAGTAAGATTGAGACTTTCAGGAAAGTTTGTTGAACTTGCTATACATTTTGCCAATGCAACATTTTTCACAAGGTGGTATTGGAGAAGAAAAATAAAGAAATTCATACAAGGTTTAGATGAGATTACTAAAAATATTTGATTATGAAAAATAAGACACAAGAATATGCTCACCATTTAGGAAAAGGCTTTTCCGTTGATTGCGATTTGGATTATTGGCAAGATGAAGCTGGAAGATATAAGGCTTCTGTCAATGTGGGTGAAGATTATTACGAAAGTGACCCTTATAAGGCACAGGACCTTGCATTGTGCGAAGTCAAAGGATGGCTTGAAGGCACAAAAGTAAAGATAGAAAGCACATTAAAAGCAATAGACGAAAAATTGAAAGATTATGATACTGCAAGATGAATGAATACAAGATAGAAGAAAGATGGGACATTATAAAGCGAATAGAGAAACATCGTGAAATTGCCGATTACTTTGCAAAACTACGTTGTCAAGTAATTGATAACGCAATCCCTAATATTATTGTCACACAAGATAAACAAGGAAATCTTGTGGATATAAAACAAAAACACCCACCTCATGTAGAAAAGGCACTTAAAGAAATTGAAGAATTGGGAAATTTAGCACTTGATAAGAAAAAAACAACGAATCATTATGTTAGAAGCAAAAACGAGAGAACAATTATATAAAATTGCAGAAATCTTAGGGATGGATGCACATGAAGTTTTTTCACAAGAACCTTCTGCTTTCCTTGCAAAATTTGAGCCGAAAGATAGCATACAAACTGATATTCCTATCTCTTTTGACCAGATGGCAAATATAGTTGATTATTTAAGAATGTGTGAATATCAAAGGAAATGCGGAAACATATATCAAGGGCGAAAGCAAGAAGAAAAAACGTTGCCACCAATAAACGCTAATTGGAATTTTAGGAAGAATAAATGATCAATAAAGAAATATATTATAGAGCAAGGAAAATATACATTGTTGTATGAAAGGATCTAAACTCGAAAAGAAAAAAATAGAACATGCGCTGCGGCTCCAGGAAAAAGCGAAACATAGAGAGCGTATCACACAGGCATTCTTCGTAGAGTTTTCATTTTATTTCCGAGAGTGGCTATACAACCTTGTCGCAAGGTATAAGAAACGGCATGTTTTCCCTGCGTACCCAATGTTTATCCTCCCGTCCTATTACTCGGAGCAAAGGGATAAGGAAATCGCCGCATTCGCAGCATTGCAGATTAAGACAGACTCAGAATTTAGTGCTATTAGCGAATATCAGGAACTATTGGGTCAACATCCTTGGGAATGGTTCTACAGGAGAGAGTTTGTAGCACTCTCTCTCGGAGAATCCCAGACCAAAATGACCGGGGGTGTAGAGAATTGGAAAATATCTCAATATATGAACGCTCTATGGGAAAAGCTGGCGTTATGCAACTGGTTCGGCGAAAAAACATCTTATCATCCGGAAAGCCTTGGGTGTTTCTTTCTGGGCGACGGCTACGATGTTATGGTAACAATCGGAGAACTGGCACATACTAATGACCCTTTTCGTGTAAGGATGCTCAGACTTATTCTCGGCGCCGCAGACGGCATTGGGCTCGGATTGTGGGATATTCCTCCATCCGCCCTGAGATGTCCGCTCTCAAAGGAAATGATACAATTGTTAAAGGCATTTGTGCCGGTGAACTTCATTGCTGCAGACGCTGACAAAATAATAGGATGGCTCGGTTTTGAACACGACTATGATTTTCTTTATGCCTATCTTGGCTATTTAGAACTTTGGAGAAGAAATCCGATCGGGTGTTCTCGTATGATGTCAATGTATCATAAATGGTTTGACAAAAGTCTGCACGTCAGACCATATAAATGGAGAGATATACTTGTAGATATACCGTTTTGACGTGTTTTTGTGTGTTAAAGAACAAATTTAGGTGTTTGTTGAAGGGAGGGCAGTTGCAAAGCTGTCCTCCCTATTTTTTTTGTTTGCCTGAATTTATTTCTCTCCTTTGAAATAAAGGCCCTCCTTGGCTTCTTCGTCAGATGTAACCATTTTCTTCATCAGATAATGAATGGCATAATTGCCTTTACTTCCAAAGAATGCGCAGTCGACATACTCCCACCCTCTCTTTGAAAAGAAATTAAGGGCATCTGTCATAGACCCGAACTCAATCTTCTGACCTTTTTCGTCGCGCATGTTCTGCTCGGTCTTTTTGTTATCCCATAGGACTTTTATCCTTAATTGCCCTACCAGGTTTTCTTCTCCGACAATCTGGCAAAAGAAAGCATAAGGTTTCCCGTCGTTTTTGTAATTTTGTGCATAAGCCCCAGTAAGAACGGTGCATAACAATGCTGTTAATAAAAATTTCTTCATAAGGTTTTGTTTTTTTTGAGTTAAAATAAATATTTATACAATAGTTAATTATTCTTCTTTATGTCCGTAATAACAATAAACTTTACCACTACTCTCTATGCCATTACAATATTGGCAAGTGTCACAATTCTTTCTTTTTAATGGGCAACTATCTGCCACATACCTTATTTTACGAATCCTCATATTTTGTCCTCCATATATTTTCTAAATTCTTTAATAAACGTTTCTTTTGTCTGCAATGTATATCCGTCACGTGTCATATTTTCAGCAATAAACTCACAAACATTAGCAAAAGTAATGCTTTTTTTCTCAATTGAAGAAAGACATCGCATTTTCATTAAGATTTCTGGTGTCTGCGAAGATATAGCGTTGTGTCGTAGTAATGTGCCCATTGTGGTTCATCAACTGACTGATAGTTGCTATAGGAACATTACGCCGTGCGAGTTCGCTTGCTGCACTTCTGCGTGCTGTATGCGAGCCTACAAACTCGTATTTCGGTTTCTTGATGTATTTCCCGTGATAGAATAATTTTACATCTTGTGTAATGCCGACATTCTTGCAGATACGCTTGATTATGCGATTATATGATGCGCGTTTCAGCGTTTCACCTCTCTGCGAGAGGTATTTGAGAAAGTTGCGGTGCAGCGGTACAGAAGTCTGCGTTTTTGTTTTCTTCGACACGTAATTTATAAAGCCATCCTCGATGTTTTCTTCGCTGATGTCCTGGATGTCGGATGTGCGAGCCATGCAGTAGTATTCGCAGAGGAACTGCGCCTTTACCCACTGCTCATGTTCAGATTGCGGAACGTACTTTTCTATGCGGTCAATTTCTTCTGCGCTGAGGACGACCTGCTCAGAAGGCACCCTCCTGCTTTTCAGGTATCGTATAAAATCTTTGCATGGGATAACGCCATCATCCTTGTATATGTCAAGAAATGCCTTTAGAATGGCGAGATAAGTGCAGGCGGAGTTTCCTGCGACGGTGTCACAGATGTGGTCACGTATTTCTGTAATATTACGTGTGTTGAGGTCTTTCCATTTTACTTCATCTGTTTCCAGAGCCTCGCGCATATAGCGGAGAATCTGTGTGCGGTCAGGATTGCGCAAGGCAAATTCCTCTTCGAATGATTTAAGTTTCATAATATGTCTTATTTTTAATCTAATTGTCCTTTTGCGGGCACATAGTCAATCAAGACCATGCGCCCAGTTGCTGGTTTTCAACCCTTCTTCTGTACAGAAATTGCCACTGCATAATCTCCGGACTCGAAGATTGCTTTCATTCCATCTGCATTCCGATACTGAGGTTCTATGACAAAAACATTTTTGAGCGTAAGGATGACATCAAGACCGTCATTATCAACTTCAACACCCAAGTTATGCATCGCATCAAATATTTTTTGAAGCTCATTCATAACGCTACAGCCTCCTTTCTCTGCTCTCTTTCCTTTTCGTGTATTTCCTGATGGCATTTTTCACAAGCGAGCAGGATATTGTTGGGATCTGTCATGAACTGCGGATAGTCGGACACACGGAGGATATGGTGCGCGTACAGATTATCCAGCTTATAATGCTTGCCGCAAAGGTCACAGCACCCGCCGTTGTCGGCATAGCGCGTGGCTTTTATGCCGTTAATGACATTTCTTTTGTTGCGACGGAGAATGTCTGTGTGCGAGCGTCTTTTCATCCTTGTGCGCGAAATATAGAAGAACAATGGACCAATCCTAAACTTAATCATAACGCAACTACCTCCTTTCCTGCGGCTTTCCGGCTTTCGTTCCATCCGGGGTTGATTGACTTGATGGCTTTTCGGATGTTCCATTCGTTCTCATAGAGAGCATGGATAAAACGGAATCCTCTGTTGTTCCATACAGTATACCGGCTTGTGCCGATAGAGCCGTTACTGCGAGTGAACGCCTGGGTGCGTGTGGAATGAAGGTTCCACCTTGAATACGGAGCGCAGAGCATCCACATTCCCGACTGGCGGTAGAGAATGCCTATGTCGCGGAGTTTCCTGTTGAGCGCATTTGCTTCCATGCCGATACTCTTGGCCACTTGTGTTGTAGTCATCGTGTCGGCGCTCTGCATCACTTCGTCGTAGAAAGAAACCTTTGGAGCGGCATCCTTCAGCTCTCTGTCTTGAATTTCAATGCGTGTTTCTTGCTGCTCGATTAGCAGTTTTTGTTCGCGCGTCTTGCACTCCAATAATTTCTTCTCCTCCTGCTCGGCAATCCACCTCCTTGCCCGCTCAATCGGGTCTTCAATCTGATAGGAGGCGAGGATTGGCGTTTCGGTGGCTTTGTGGAATACTTTTCTGTAAACCTCAAAGACGGGGCGAACCTTGCGGGCGATGAAGTATTCCATACAAGAAACAGACAAATAACATTCAGTCTTGACTCCGTTTTGTAACTCTTTGAAAGATACCACCTTCCCCATTTGGAGAAGGTTAAAATCCTCTCCTTCGTAAAAGTGCTTTTTCAATGCGTTAAACGCTTTGTCCCGGCGTTCATACACCAGTGGCCACACTTCGTCAAGATTGATTGGAAACTTGTTATCCGTCTTGGATAACTCTAACACTGCGGTAAAGTACCGCTTCAATTCGCTTTCCGAACTTGACTTAGATAAAACTAATCCGTTCATTGATGTGATTTTGGTAAAAAAAAGAACTGCACTACGCGTTACCAAGGCTCACATCAGCTGATGCCTTTGAGGTGGTTTCCCATACCTCACGCGGTGCAGTTATATTTTATTAAAAGTCTGAGGCATAAAAATAGCCACCTATAATGGCGGCGACTTCTGCCGCTGATGTGATTTTGGTATCACAAAATTACAAATAATTTTTATATTTTCAATATTTTGTTTCA
>ODAI014800865.1_pt1 | contig 83491 bp, 86 predicted proteins | sample 1539321 | NCBI WGS metagenome assembly ODAI01 (sample SAMN02144231, study PRJEB22623) | gut metagenome | biome: sheep rumen | host: Ovis aries | place: New Zealand | reverse complement strand
AATTTGACAGAATTCCGTGCCGAATTCCCCGATTCCTGCCGAAAATTTTGCGAAGTGTGGTGATTTATTCCGATTTCCGTGCTACAATAGGCTTCAAGGAGGCCAAAAAGGGCGTTTCGTTAGACAAATGGCAATTTGTACCACTACGGCGCGAATAATCCGGTCAAGTATACAGACCCTGACGGAAATGTAATTCAAGCTATTGTTGTTGCAGTTATAAAGGGTGCTGTGATTGGAGCTGTTACAGGTGCTGTCTCAAATGCAGGTGTACAAGTTGTCGCAAATATGATACACGGACAAGACTTTGATACAGCAGTTGACAATATAGATTGGAAATCTGTGAAATCTGCAGCAATAAGTGGAGCTATAACTGGTGGCTTGTCAGGTGGTTTGAGTTCTGTAAAAGCTATCAAAGATGTGATTTCAGTTTCAAAAAAAGCAAAAGCTGTTATGAATGCATCTACCAATATGGCAGGAACCACAGCTGGAACTATGGTTGATAATGCTTATCATAATAAACCTTTATCAAAGAACCTTGTGAGAAATAATTTAATCGCAGGAGCTGCGGGGTGTGCGTCTTCAGCCATAAGTACGACCGCCGCAGGCAATGTTGTCAATCGGACTGGCGAAAAAACTTCAGTTTGGCTTGAAACTCTAGATCAAGGCGGAAATATTACATCTATCACTACAAAACAACCTTTTGATATTGCTGTAGACAATTTTATAAAAGAAAATGCTGTCAGTATTAGTCAGGCAGCATTCAGCCAATGATTGATAAATAAGGATTATTTTTGATATGAATAATAGAGTTATAATTACTTATATAGTCGTATTTTTTTATAATTTCTTTTTTCTTTATCTTTCTATAAAAAATGCATTTTTTAAGGAGTTTTGCCACAAATTTATAGGTTTATTAAAAAACAGAGAAATAGGAGAAGCTTTATTTATTATTTTATTTTATCTCATCCCTGTTTCTTTAATAATTTGGGTTGGGAAAAAACTTAACCGAAAAAAGAAACTCTGAAGGGAATAAAAGGGGCTGAAAATGGAAATTTGGTAATATAGCACCGTATACAGGATTGGGAGGGTAAACCTAACTTTTTTTCATCACTATACACCATTCGCTCCGTATAGTGAAATTTTCATTCCTTCCAACTCCCACAAATTGGCATTTGTGGGGGTAAAATAGCCAAAAAGTCATAATTTCTCAAAGTCTCAGTGTGTGCCGATATAAGTTTAAATTTATTATCCACAGGAGACTTTATGAACAGATAAATCGCGAACAAAATCAAATCGGGTATGAAAGGAACTCTTCTTCCCGACCAAATGGAAGCACTCAATAAGTTGCTTAACTCTATTCTCGCGGAGCAAAATGTTACGACAGTTTCACAAAAAGACAGAAATTGAGAATGTTCACCCACCACGCTTCGCTATGCCAATGTCCAGCAATCGAAAAAATTTGAGGTTGTTCTATTCATTTTTCTTTCGACTCTGCGCTTACAACTCAGCAACCGCCATCATCAAATCATAGGGCGTCATCGAAAAATCGCACTTGATTTTCCGCGAGGCGAGCGCATGTGCAAGCGAAGCCGTAATCGCCGCATCGAGAGTTTTTCGCCTTTGGGCGAGCAGGGCGGCGACCAATCCGCTCAGAACATCGCCGCTCCCCGCTTTTGCAAGGCACGGACGGCCGAACGGATTTATGAACATCTTGAATTTGTGACCGTCAAAATGACCGATTACCGGATTCGCTCCCTTTAGAATCAGAGTCTTTTTGGGAAATTTGCGGCAGAAACTCTCAACGAAATCCATTCGGTTTACGATGCAGTCCTCGAGAGAAAAATCCCCCAAATCACAATTTTTGATGAGAGCCTGAAACTCCTTCGGATGCGGAGTGAGGACGACGCCCTTTTCCTTTTTTTCGAGGAAGGATTTCAGTCCTGGCGCGTAGCAGGCATCGGCATCAATCACGCATTTTATGTTCGCGTGTTCCAAAATGTAATCGAAATATTGCTGGCATGGGTCGCCCTTTCTCCCCAAGCCCATTCCGAAAGCAATCGCCGTCGTTTTTTCAGGGATTTCAGAAGAGACCATCAGCTCAGGAAAAATATCAAGTCCTTTTTTTGAGGCATTTTTATGAACGAGCGTAACAAGTCCCGCCCCGAACCGAAGGGCCGCGCTTCCGGAAATCGCCGCCGCACCCTGTTTTTCACCAGAGGCAATCGCAACATGACCGAATGAGCCTTTGTTCACATTGCAAACCGTTCTGTGAGGAAGCTCCAAATCGCTTTCCTCTAGCAACATACCCTTTACGAGATTTGAATTGTTTGAATTTTCATAAAGACGGCGATTCACGCCAAGCTCCGCGCAACGAACTTCGCCGACAAAATCTTTTGCAAAATCGCTGTAAAGACAGGTTTTGAGCGCTCCCATAGTAATCGTCAAATCAGCGATAAAGGCGCCTTCGGCTATCGTTCCGTCCTCACGCAATCCCGTCGGAACATCGCAGGCAATTTTAAAGCACTCGCAGTTATTCATGTCGCCGAGAGTGGCTGCGGTTTTTTCATCCAACTCTCCGTGAAAGCCGATTCCGAACACACAATCAACGATAATATCGGTGAAGCGCAAATCATAAAAAGACAAATCTTCACGGTCAACAAAGCGAACCCCGCATTTTTCGGCACGCTCAGCCTGAATCTTACACAACTGACTTTTTGGCTCGGCAAAACGAATAATGCTCACATCGTAATCAAAACGCAATTTGCGAGAAAGAGTGTAGCCGTCCGCACCGTTGTTGCCACTTCCACACAAGATAAGGATTTTTTGCGGCTGACGACGGTCTCCGCTCAAGGGATATGGATTTCTCACGGCATTTTCAAGAGCCATCGCCGCATTTTCCATCATTATTTCTTCGCTAAGTCCGTATGCTGCCCTGCAAGAAGCATCTAATTTTCGAGTATCCAAATATAACTTTTGCATATATCTCATATTGTAAACTATTTTTGCAATAATGCTAGTTTAAAATGAGAGATTTTAGAGATTTTTACTAGAAAGCGGAAAAATCACCCAAATATTTCTGGAAACTGGCCGAAAAATCATTTTTTACTTTTGCGGCAATTTTCTGCTTTGCACGAATCACTGCGTTCTGATAAGAAGTAGAGCCTTCGCGCCCCGTAATGCTGAGTGGAACAAGTGTTTCTCCAGAAAAAGTATCAATCAAAGCACATTCTGCCGTGTATTCACAAAAAAATGTCTTTCCGTTTGCGCTCTCTGACTGTGTAAAATGCAACTTACAATCGATTACATATCGTTCATTTGAACCAAGGCTTGTGTTGAATCCTTGAGCCGTCATCGTCTCTTGAAAGGACTTTGCAATACGACCGTCAGAATCCTCGCTTACCTTGACGCAAACTGGAATCTTTGCCGCCATGTCCGCTTTCATTTTATGAATTTGAACTGGCGTATAAATCGAATCGTATTTTTTCGCCACAGTAGAATTAATAATTGTAAGCCGTTTGAGATAAGCTTCGTTTACTTTGGCAACTTCTTCACAGAAATCAAGGCGTGAAAAATTAATCATAGTGTTAGGTTCTTTGTCAGCCTGAATTTCTTTTATAATTGATGTGATCTCGGCCTGATTTTTTTCTATCATGTTTGAATAAATTTGTGTGCCTTTTGAGCGATTTAATACAGCAAGCGCATACCACTTGCCCTCGTTTTTTGCTTCGTAGAATTCAGGAATTTCCACCGCAATCACATCGTCCTGATTCACATCGCGGAAAATCGTCTGATCCAGAGAAGCATTGCTTGATGATGCAACAATTCCCGCTGACTGAGCAAGTTCCATTCTGCTTGAAGAAGTTGAAGCCGTGTTGATATTTTGCCCAAAGACTGAAACTAGTTCACTGATTGCGTCAATCTCTGCCGAGCGTTTATCCATTCCAGACCCGCTTCCAGTAAGATAAGAGCTTTGCGGATATGCCGCTGGCTGACCGCTCACCCAGTCTGGCTCGACCCCAGACTTTGCATTTTTTGCAGCAGTTCCCGTCGAACCAAAACAAGATGCGAATAAAAGAGAAATTGCGCTTGTAAAAAGAAGGAATTTAAAAGATTTTATTTTTGACATGATGACTCCACTAAAACTGTTTTTCCTTTTTTGACTTCAATATCCTTAAAATGTTCCTCATGAATAAGTGTACCATTTTTTGAAAAATATTGAACCTTAAAAGAATATTTTCCAGGTTCAAGCTCAAAGCCCGTCGCATAGGATTGGGCAGGGAGAGCATACACCTGGCGAATATCCGCCGTTTCTGTTCTATCAATTTGATCAATCGCTTTTGCCGCGCCAAGATATGTCGTTGCATAAGCCGCGATTGTAAGAAGGTTTTCATTTTTGCGAAGGGCATTTTCTGCAGCAAGCATACCAGCCGTTGCCCCGACAAGGCTCGTCATTTTTTTAGAAAGACTACGCCCTATACTCCTATTATATGCTTTTCTCGCCTTTGTGTTGACATCCTGTTGAACGGCATAATTAAAATCTTCGAGTAAAACACAGTCTTTTTTTTCACCATCAAGGACAACCTGTATTTTTCCGACTGAATTTGAAGGCATTTTTATAATCTCATTTTTGCCTGGATAGAGGGTGAAAGCAGGTCCCCAACCGATAGTTCCCATTACAACAGGCTCAAGCGTATTCTGTGGAGCAGGGAATTCTGGGTATACAAATTCAATATCAAAAGGCGGAATGAAGACAAATCCTTTTTCAAGCGGAAACTGAAGGCCTGGGAACGGTCCGAGTCTGATTCGCCGCTCCCCTCTTCGACCAATCAAACCAGAAAATGCAAGCACATCAAGTCGTCCCATCCCATCTGTAATCGAAGCCTCAGAATTTACATCAAAGCTTTCGTTTAGGGCATGGAGCGTTTTCGCATCAGCCGAAACATTCCAACTATTATTTACGCTGTCATCCATCATTCCAAAGACTATACTCAGATAACGGGCTGTCGCTGAATCACGGAAAATGTCATTTTCTGTCGGCTTTTTCGGAAGGGATTTCGTGATTGCAAGCTCATTAAGATTTAGTATTTTATAGGAAGCAGGAATTTCGGGATTTTCATCATCGACTTCATTTGAAAGCCATTCACCGTATTCGTTTAAAAACTTACGCTGTTTATCATTAAGACGACGAATTTCAACGGCAGCTTCTTCCACATCGCCTTTATTGTAATAATTAAGCGCATTGAAAATATTTATATAGACATATTCGTAAGGATTTCCCGCATATTCAGTGGCATTTTCGTTCATAAAAAATGCGGCAAAGCCCTTCGTGACGCTTTCCGTTACCGCATCATCCATAAGAAGGTCTGTCTCATTCAAAATCTCAAGCGATGAATCGTAATCCTTTTGGAAATGCTTCATCATCGCAAGGTCAAAATTGTCACGGATTCTGTCAGAATTATTTTTTTTGTTTTTTGCTTCAAGATAAGAAATGCACGGAGCGTAATTTTCGGAATCAAGATAGGAGAGGTACTGCGGACTTGTCATTTTCGTAGAACCGCATGAAATAAAAAAAGAGGAAATGAGACATGTAAGAAAGGCTGTACAAGCAATTCTTTTCATCAAAATTTCCCCCGTCGTTATGAATTAAAGTTTTTTTGCAGATTTTTTAATGTATTTGCTGATTGTTTTTTCGTCCTGCCAAAGGATTTCATTCGTCTCAATATCGATGAGTTGTGCGTCAACCTGATATGTTCGTACTGACTCAGTGCCGTCCATATCAACATGAGAATACACAGTTCCCTGAAGCATAAAATCTGCCGCAAGCTCGTTTCCTATAGATTTTGCCGTCTCGTAGGCGTTTTCGGCCTGATCTGCTTTTTCGGCACGGAGTTCAAGACGCTGCTCACTGTCGGCAACAAAGCGAATAACATCGCTGTTGATGATTGCCGTTTGAAAGCGTTTTGCAACCATCGCCGTGTCGATATGCTCGCTGCTCTTGTTCGAGATTTTTCCAATGATGGCGACGGGTTTCCTGCCGTTTGTCTTGTTGAAATTCGCAACACGGGGAGACGAAATGCAACCACTGATTAAGACCTCACAGACTTCGCGAATATCATTTTCGTTCCAATAGCCCGATAAGTCTTTTACGGCTGTAGTCGAATCATATCGTTCAATTTTGCTTGTGCTTCCACATGAAAAGAAAGCGAATGCAGCGCATAAAAGAAAAAGTGTTACGATTTTTTTCATTTTAACTCCCCTGTAAATGAAATAAACGGGGATGACTCATACTTATTGGTCATCCCCGCTTTGATTTACTAATTTAAGCCGAAATTACAATCCCTCTGGAATAAGTGTTTTAGCAAGGCTTGTTGTGATAATCTGTTTCAAGACGCTTGCATTTTCTGTATTCTCAGGAATTCCGCGGTCTGTAGCAGATTTGAGAGATTTGTCAAACACTGCACTTTCCATTTTGTAAACAACATAGTATGTATAAACTGCTGGCTCGTAATCATCATCAGACATTGGAGTTTCTACACCAGTTCGCTGACGGCGAGTTTGAATCCAATATGAAGCAGCTTTTTCGAGACCGTTAAGTTCAACGCTTGATGCGACTGTTACAGCCTGATCAACGCTCTTCTGAACTTCTTCTGTTGTACCCTGCATGTTAGCCTGAACAGCCTGACCAACAACTCGGCTCAAAGAACCAGAAACTTCTGAAACAACATTTACATTGTCTGTCCATGCTTTGAGGAAGTCAAGATTCGGACCAGAATTGCTGATAACGAACACCTTGTACTTTTTTGAGTCAATGTTAAGTGCTGAAGCAACAGTATCGACATCACCTGAAGTAACTGCCTCTACCCATGCTGGTGGATTTGATCCAGTGCTTGCGCCCTGCCAGTCAATTCGCTGAATAACTACATTCTGTGTTGTGATTTTTGCCATTGGTTCAGCTGCCTTTTTTGATGAAAAACAGCCTGTCAACATAGCAGAAGCAGCAATTACAGCTGACATTCCAAGAATAATCTTTTTCATAAGATAACTCCTTTTAAAGTATATACAGAACTAAAACAAAGTCCCAAGAGAAATGTAACGCAAAAAAAAGAAAATTTAAATAGTTTTAAGGATTATATTACTTTCTTATCAAGCCAGCGGTTTCTATGAAATCTGATTCCAAAGCAAAGCCCGCGGAAAATCCAGTCGATGTACATTCCGAACCAGATTCCGTAGAGGGCAAGAGCCGTATTCTCCGGGAATTTGAAGAGAAGATATTTTGAAATGAGAAAACTGAAAAGGACGCGGAAAAGCCACATACTGATATTGGAGACAACCATGGTGAATTTTGCGTCGCCCGAAGCACGGAGAATATTTGGCATGGTAAAAGACATGGGCCAGAAGAAAATGTTCGCCACCATGCAAGTTCGGATAACGCCTGTCGCAAGCAAGCGGGCCTCGTCGGAGAGATTGAATGCTCGAACCAAAAGGGGCGCAAGAAGGAAAATTGCCGTCGCGACACAGAACATGCCGATGTAAGCCTCTTTCATCAACTTGCGGCCGTAAGACTTCGCCTGCTCCTTTTCACCCGCGCCGATGCACTGACCGATAACCGTGACGCTGGAAAGACCGATTGCCTGAGCCGGAATGTTGGAGAAGCTGGCGATTGTGTTGGTGATTGCGTTGGCGGCGATAGCGGCAAGACCGAAGCCAGACATGAACGAGTAGACCAGAATTTTTCCGATATGGAAGACCGAATTTTCGATTCCGCTGGGGATTGCCACCTTGAGGATTTTTCGAATCATGTCAAAACGGATTTCGATTTTCCAGAGTTTTTCAAGATAAATACGGCTGTTGATTTTTGCGCCAGGACGGGCAAGCAGATAAACCATAACGATGGCGGCGACGATTCGGCTGGCAAGAGTTGCGATTCCGGCACCGGCTACACCGATTTTTGCCCCGTAAATCAAAACAGCGTTTCCAGCAATATTTGTGAGATTCATCATAAGACTCACTTTGAGGGAAATTTTGCTGTTACCCATGGAGCGGAAAAGAGCCGCGCAGGAATTGTAAATTGCAAGGAAGGGAAATGAAAGCAAAACCCACACAAAATAAATGAGGGCGTTCTGCATTACGCTTTCATCGATTTTGCCGTAAATCAAGTTCAGGATAAAATGCCGCAGCGGAAGGCAAATAGCGATAATCACCAGGGCGACAAAAGTCGAGATATTGAGAAGCTGCCGGGCTGCCGTGCGGGCTTTTTCGTCTGATTTGTGACCAAGATACTGACTTGAAACAACAGCACCGCCAGTTGCGAATGCCACGAATAATTGGATAAAAAGCTGTGTAAGCTGATCAATAAGGGAAACGCCTGAAACACCAGCCTCGCCTACAGACGAGACCATCACGGTATCACAAGCGCCAATGGTCATGGCAAGAAATTGCTCCGCAACAAGCGGAAAGATAAGCCGGCGAAGGTCTTGTTTGCTAAAAAGATTTTCTGTCATATTTCGGAATCAGTATATCCAAATCGAAAATAAAAATCTGTACAAAATTTGACCTTTTCACCGGTTTTTGTGCATTTTATGCCTTAAAAGACAATGACGGGATTGTTTTGTCAGTAAGAACCGAAACATCCACGCGGTTATACGGAATGTTGATGCCGTTTTCGTTGAAGGCTTTTACTGTCTGGATACAAACTTCTGTCTTCATATCGAAGAAATCAGGGCGTTTGCACCATACGATAAGGTTCATTCCGATTCCAGAATCCAAACAGTCGGTAACGAGAACTTTAGGAGCATAATTTGCATTGTCCTTTACGACCAGAGAACAGCGGGCTGGAACTCCGTTAAGAACCTCGACAGCTTTGTCCAAATCAGTGGCATAATCGACACTCACTTCAAAAACATAGCGGCGGTAATCATAAGTTGAGTAGTTTTTGAGTTTGGTGTTGATGATTGCCGAGCTAGGAATACGGATAAGCTGGTTATCAACAGTGTGGATTTTAATAGAAAGAAGTCCGACTTTATCGACCGTACCAGAAACACCGTCAACCTCGATGAAGTCGCCGATTTTCATGGTCTTTTCTGTAACGATGAAGATGCCTGAAATCAAGTTGCTCACGGTTGTTTGAGCAGCGAAGCCGATTGCAACTCCGGCGATACCCATGGCACCCCAGATTGCGCCAAGATTGATTCCGAACAAGCCCAAAACATACATTACAATCAGCACATAAAAGACATAGCCGACGATTTTTGTAAGGGATTTTACCGCCTGTGGCTCAAGTTTTTTTGCCGCACCCTTTTTGATAATCATGCGGATAAGACGATAAACAATCCAGAAAATAAGAATCGCAATTACGCCCGTAGCAAATTTTACGACATGTTCAGGCTCTTTCACATAGTTGACGATTTCATTCACATGGAAAAAGTTCTGCATTTGATTAACAGTTTCGTTGGCAACATTCATTGCGCCACCAGCCATTTCATTCATAAAGCACTCCTTTTTGATTTGTAATTGATTTTATCAGTTTAAGACTTTTTCGTCATTATGCTTGCACAAATCGTTTATAAGGCAATTCTCGCATTTGGGAGAACGGGCCGTGCAGACATAGCGTCCATGCAGAATCAGCCAGTGATGAGCATGCTCCATAAATTCATCAGGAATCCGCTCCATCAAAGATTTTTCCACCGCTTCGGGAGTGCTGCCTTCTGCCAGACCGATTTTTGGGCAAATCCTCAGAAGATGTGTGTCCACCGGCATTGTGTGCTCGCCCCAGACCACATTAAGTACGACATTTGCGGTTTTTCGGCCAACACCAGGAAGACTCATTAAATCCTCACGGCTCCTGGGAACCTGACCGTCAAAATCAGCAAGCAATTTTTCGCACAAACCGATAACATGCTTGGCTTTTGACTTGTACAGCCCGATTGATTTTATGTAGGGAATCAGCCCATCTTCCCCCAGGGCAAGAATTTTTTCGGGACTATCGGCAACTTTGTATAATTCTTCCGTGGCAAGATTCACGGATTTGTCCGTCGCCTGCGCGCTCAATACAACCGCAACCAAAAGGGTAAAGGGCGAAGTCCAGTGCAATTCTGATTTGGGATTTTCGTTCTGAGCCTTAAAACGAGTGAAAACTTCGGTAATTTGTCGGGAAGAAAGGAGATTCGGCATAAGAGCTATTTTATCACAGGATTACGCAAAAGAAAAACCGCGGCGACAAAAATCGGAGCGAGGGCGAACAAAAATCCTCCGTTGCCGAAGAAATGCCAGAGTATGCCGCTTGCTGCCACACCAAGATGAAAGCCCAGCAGTGTGAGACCGAAAAATTTCGCCTTGAGGGAAAAAGACCTGTCGCCGTTGCAGAAAACTTCGGTAAGGGCAGAGACGAACTGCCTCAGATTATTCGTTGAAAAAATCGTGGAACTTGTAAAACCGTAAGCGCCCTTAAAAGAACACCACTGAAAAGCCATGGCAAAAAAAGTCGGGTACAAATACATCGTCAGGGGAAGATTCCTCTCAAGGGGAAAGCGCCACATGACAAAGGCACAGGCGGCATCCACCAGAAGAGCCAGCCATTTCACATTGAGCCTTGTGTGCTTGGGAAGAAAAGTGACCAGAAAGACCGCCAGCACATACAAAAAAGCCCCGAAAGCATGGAGCGAAAGCGAAGACCAGTCAGCGCGAAGGGAAGCCAGGACGATGTCGATAAGATTTGAAGTCTGAGCCGAGCCAAGTAAATGCACGGCGTTCACGACCGGAAAGATTCCCAAAAATCCGCCGATAAAAGCAACGATGTAATGAATGTGCGCCTCACGATTCTGCGCCGATAAATCCGAATCCATAAAAAGCGGTTGACGGGAGTCGAACCCGCGTCTCGGGCTTGGGAAGCCCGGATAATAGCCGTTATATGACAACCGCAAAAAAAGAGCGTCCGCAAAAGACGTCCTTATGGTAGCTTATTTTGATGTGTTTTTCAATAATGATGTGTGTACAAATTTCACACATCATGCTATCCTACTTTTGGAGGTTCGATATGGCAGTCGCACTAAAAGCAGAACGAATCGATTTCAGGGCAAATATAAATCAAAAAGCAATCCTCGAACGGGCCGCAGAAATCAAGCATCTTTCTCTTTCTTCATATATTCTCACCTCGTCTCTCAAACAAGCGCAAATCGATTTGGCAGAAAACGAAATCATGCTGCTTTCAAACCGCGACAGGGATTTTGTAATGTCTCTTTTAGAAAATCCGCCGGAACCAAATGAAGCATTAAAAGGATTGTTCAAGTAATGCTTGATTTTAAATTGCTCCCTGTCAAAGACCTTCAAAAATCCTTCCTAAAAGATTTTGATTGCGGCATTGAAGTCCTAAATGAATTTCTCTCAAAATACGCCCAAAAGAATGACTCCCTCGGCATCGGAAAAACCTTTGTCGCACTTGATGAAAACAATAAAATCGCAGGTTACTTTACGCTTGCAACAGCGCAAGTCGCTTTTACTGAAATTCCAGATGATTACAGGGCAAAACTCCCCAAATACCCGATTCCCGCACTGAGAATAGCCCGACTTGCAACATCAAAATCCATGCAGAAAAAAGGCGTAGGAAAATGGCTCCTTAAACAAGCTTTCATAAAAGCAGTCCGTGTCGCAGAAGTCACAGGGCTGTATTTTATCATCGTTGACGCGAAAGAATCTTCAAAAACATTTTACGAGCATTACGGCTTTCAGAAATTCAAAGATGAGGATTTGACTTATTTCATTCTGCTGGAGACGGTAAGAAAGGCGATGATGTGTGCGAGATGATTCCACCCCCGCAACATCCCCTCTCCCACAAAAAAAGCCGCCTGTTTTCACAAGCGACCTTCATTCAGTTTATTTCACTGCTTTTTTAAGTTCATCAACTTTGTCGGTTTTTTCCCAGGTAAAGCCCTCACGGCCGAAGTGGCCGTAGTTGCTGGTTGCCCGGTAAATAGGCTTACGCAAGTCCAAAGTCTTTTCGATTCCGGCTGGAGAGCAGTCAAAGACCTTTTTTACAGCCTCAACGATTTTTGCATTCTCCACCTTTCCGGTTCCGAATGTCTCAACCATGATTGAAACCGGGTGGGGAACGCCAATTGCATAAGAAAGCTGAATCTCAGCTCTGTCAGCAAGGCCTGCCGCAACGATGTTCTTTGCGATATAGCGGGCCATGTAGGCTGCCGAGCGGTCAACCTTTGACGGGTCTTTTCCAGAGAAAGCTCCGCCACCGTGACGACCAGCACCACCGTAAGTGTCAACGATGATTTTTCGGCCGGTCAGGCCTGCGTCTCCGTGGGGGCCTCCCACAACGAAGCGGCCTGTGGGGTTGATGTAGTATTTTGTCTCGCTGTCGAGCAAACCGGTCGGTTCAAGAACTGGCTTGATAATCTGGTCGATGATTGTCTTTTTGATTGTGTCATAATCTACATCAGGATTGTGCTGATGGCTTACGACAACAGCATCGATTCGCACAGGCTTGTGATTTTCGTCGTATTCGATTGTGACCTGTGATTTTGAATCCGGACGAAGCCATTTGATTGTTCCGTTCTTTCGGAGTTCAGCGGCTCTTTTGAGGATTTTGTGGGCATAAACCAAAGTTGCCGGCATGTACTCAGGAGTTTCATTTGTTGCAAAACCGAACATGATTCCCTGATCGCCAGCTCCCTGCTGACCTTCGTACTCTTTGAGGCCGCTTCCAACGACGCCCTGATTGATGTCAGGAGACTGATTGTGGATTGTGTTGAGGACAGCCATTGTGTCCGCAGAAATGCCGTAATCCTCGTTTGTATAGCCGATGTCGCGGACTACATCACGAACGACTTTCTGGAAATCAACATCAGCGTGGGTAGTAATTTCGCCGCCAACCAAAACCATGCCTGTAGTTGCATAAGTTTCGCATGCGACATGTGACTGGGGATCAGCCGCAAGACAAGCATCAAGGATTGCGTCAGAAACCTGGTCGCAAAGTTTGTCTGGATGACCTTCGCTTACTGACTCAGATGTAAAAAGATAATGATTGTTAGATAAGATAGCGCTCATAACGAGCCTCCTATTTAGCAAGATTTTGCCGCCTCATACGAAGCGACCCCGCCTGCAATTTGGATAAATCGACGGGAGATTTAGACTGTTTGTTAGTGAAAATATAATACAATTTGTTGGAAAAGACAAGACAGCTGATTTATAATTAAGAATTATAAGGAAAAAAGCATGGCAAAAACTGAATTCGATGAATTTGTCGCACACGATGTAAAAAAACAAAAAGGAATTTCTCATCCAGTTAAGGCCAGCACTCTTGAGCGATTTTTTGTAAAAAAAGTCTCTTTTGAAAGCCTGCATCCAAACGCAAACGATGAATTCACTTTTTCAGAAATCGGTCCAAGCTATAAAATCATCGCTGAATACGAAGAAAATTTCCGCCACTGCATAAGACGGAATCAACCTGTAGAAATGGAACCGCTGACAGTAGAAAAACTGAGCCCAAAAGGCTATCTGATTCTGAACGGACATCACCGCTGGGCGGCGGCAAAAAAAGTCGGTCTAAAAAAACTGCCTGTCAAAATCGTAAATCTCGCCCAAGAATCCGACATCAAAAAAATCCTCGAAAAATCAAAACACGACAAACGGGTAACGCTGGATTTAGATGAAGTCATTCTTCGACCGAAAGACAGTCCTTATTTGGAAAAAAGTCTGAATTTTCCCTTCAATCTGCGATATAAACAAAGAATCAGACTTGGAATTCCCGCGCTTTTCTATTTTCTCTCCAAAAACGCTTATGATATTTGGATTTACTCGGCAAATTTTTATTCAATCGATGATATTAAAAGATTTTTCTTCCACTATTCGGTGAATGTTGACGGAATTATCACAGGCGCTGCAAAAAAGAAAGAATCTGATGAAAATTCGGCAAAAATCGAAAAGATGCTCGCAAACAAATACAGGGAGACAATTCACATCGACAATGAGCTTCTGCTTTTGACTCACAAAAATTCCGAAGAGTTTAAGGAATTTCCCCTGAATTCCGATGCCGCCGAATGGTCAAAAAGCGTAATCGATATAATCGAAGGACTTGAAAATGCTAGGATTTCTAAAAAAGAAAGTTAAACCCTTCAGAATGCGAGTCTCCTTCGATTTGGATGAGGTTCTTTTTGTCTCACCCCGCACTCACAAAACCGAGCCGGAACTTTTCTTTCCCCTCAACAAGATTTTTAAAGAAAGACTTCGGCTTGGAACGCCAGATTTGATTCATACTCTTCAGAAACTTGGATTTGATGTCTGGATTTACACTTCATCTTTTCGCTCAGAAAAATATATAAAAAGACTCTTCTGGTTGTACGGGATTAAATTCAACGGAATCGTAAACGGAGACAGACATTTGCGGGAAGTACAGGGAAACAGAAGGGAAATCCTGCCTCAAAAAGTACCTCCCAAATACAGCATTTCTCTTCATATTGATGATGAAAGCGTAATTTGTTCTTACGGGAGGGAAATGGGCTTTGAGGCATACCAGCTTGACGCTCCCGACGATCAATGGAAAGAAAAAGTTATCGCCAAAGCCGAAGAAGTCAAAAAAAAACGGGGGCTTTAATCCCCCGAAATTTTATTTCTCAATGGTAATTGACTGGTCAGCAGTGAAAGATTTTCCCGGTTCAAGGGAAATCAATGCGGCCTTTTCTTCCCACTCGTGCTCGGTGTTCTCGGCATCAGCGGTTCCGTACCAGGGTTCGATACAGTTGAATCCGTTTCCGTCAGCTCCGGCCGCACCGTTTCCGCCCTGCCAGACCATCAAGTAAGGATAGCCGGCACAGTTTACTTTAATCAGAGAACCATCTTTTTTGTTGCGCAAGCCCACCCAGTTTGACTTGAATGCGGTAAAGAAGTGACCGTTTCCGAATCCGTCGCCGTTAATCGGGATGATTCCGGCTTCTTTTTCACCGTAGGCTTTTGTGCATGGAGCCGTTCCTTCTTCGTCAACAGCAAGCTGGGCGGCATCGTTCAAGAGAACTGTGGTAAGAGGCTCCCGGCGCTCGAATTCATACTGATAATCGGCGTTTGTCGTGCCTTTTGGGTCAGTGTTGCGCGGGCAGCAGAATGCGGTGTGGCTTCCCAAAGAGAAGAGCATTGTGCTTGAATCCGTGTTTGTGACCGTCGTGGTGAAAATCAAGCCGTTTTCTTTTAATTCGTAGTGAGTCTTCAGGCTGAATTTCCAGGGGAATTTGTCGGCAGTCTCGGCATTTTCGGTAAGCTCAAAAGTCGCGCTTGTCGCTGTCTGCTCGATGAGCTTATGCTCCATATCACGGCTCATTCCGTTGTTGACAAGATGATATTCTTTTCCGCCGTAAGTGTAGAATCCGTCCTTGATGCGGCCTACATGGGGAAAGAGAACCGGCGCGTGGAATTTCCAGACTTCCTCCGGGCCTTCAAATACATATTTAGTGCCGTCTTTTACGCTGCGGAAAGAATTGATTTCCGCCCCGTGGGTGTTGAGAACTACTTCGTAGTTATTGTTTTTAAGTGTGATTGTCATAAAAATTACTGTATCACAAAAGATGTTAAAGTGCTATAATCCCACTAATCGGGAATTCGCCCATTACGGAGATTTTCATGTTCGAGCGAAAAACATATAAAAAACAGGCACTCGCATCCCTCAAAAGCCAATGGCTTGATTCTTGCTTGCTTTCAACGATTTTTCTTGCAATTTCAGGACTTGCCGGCTGTATCAGCATATTCGGCGGCATAATCATCTCCACGGCTATCTGGGGAATTCTTTCAGTGGCCCTCAACAGTGTTTTTATGAAATACTGTTCAAATCCAGAATCACAAAAAATTTCTTTTTCTTCCTTCCTTGATTCAATTGGAACACACTGGCTTCCGTCTATTCTTGGCGCCCTCTGGTTCTTGTTGTGGACTTTTTTATGGTCACTTCTTTTCTTTATTCCTGGAGTTGTCAAAGGCTACAGCTATTCGATGATGTTCTTCGTGCTTGCAGAGAATCCTAAAATCGGCATCGAAAAATCCATGAACATCAGTAAAATTCTCACGAGTGGCCATAAAGCTGATTTGTTCTCCCTTCATCTTTCCTTTTTTGGCTGGTGGCTACTCTGCTTATTTACAAGCGGTGTCGGATTCATCGCGCTTCTTCCCTACTTCAAAATGACGAATCTAAACGCATACTACGATTTGAAAAAAATGGCTTTCAACGAGAGAAAACTTTCTCCCGCTGATTTCGCATAAAAAGGAAACATTATGAAAAACAACAAAGGACTTAAAGTATTTATCATCGTGGCGATTGTCGCCGTATTCTTGGGTGGCAAAGAAATTTTGTCAAAAAAAGATTCCGATTCATCGTCACTTGAAGAAAGTCTCGCCCTTCTCAATGACCTTTCAGGAAAATACAATTACGATGATGACGAGGATTTTAGCTCAAACGACACTTTCACCAAGATTTTTGCAAAAAGCCTGAACAAAAACAAAGTCTCTGCATCCAAAAACACAAAATCACCCTACATTTCAGTGATTTACATTACCGGCGTTATTTCAGAAGAAAACAAAACTTACAACCAGAAATGGCTTTTAAAACAAATCAAAAACGCAAAAGAAGATTCGAATAATTACGGAATCATGCTCAAAATCGACTCACCCGGAGGAACGGTCTACGAGTCTGACGAAGCCTACCTTGCCCTCCAGGACTACAAACGCGAAACTGAACGCCCGGTTTACGCTTATTTCTGCTCTCTTGCGGCGAGTGGCGGCTATTATATCGGATGCAGCGCAAATTATATCTACGCAAACCGAAACACCCTCACCGGCTCAATCGGTGTCATCGCAGGGCAGAGCGTGGACGCAACAGGCTTGCTCGATAAAATGGGAATCAAGATGACGACTATAACGGCGGGCAAAAACAAAAACATGGGAAATTACAACGCCCCACTCACACAAGAACAGCGGGCAATCTTTCAGTCAATCGCAGACGAGGCTTACGAGCAGTTCACAGGAATCGTCGCGGAAGCCCGCGACATGAGCCTTTCTAATGTAAAAGAACTCGCCGACGGACGAATTTACACCGCAAAGCAGGCAAAAGAAAATGGCTTGGTCGATGCAGTATGCTCATTTGAAAACGCAAAAGATGATATCCGGGAAGATTTTGATGAAGAAATCAACTTTATTGAATACAAATACCGCTACGAAGAAAACTGGATGTCTCTTCTTTCTGGAGCCTCAAGTTTTGTAAAAAATCCAGAAGCCAGCGTTTACGAATTGCTGGGAAAAAGCGGCGCAAAATGCCTTTATTTGTATCAGTAGTCTAAAATCCGTACTTTAAAAGCGAGAGCTCCAGCACTTTTCCGCAAAGCTCTTCCGCACCACCGTGGCAAAGGGCGCTGGCAAAAGGCCGACCGACCAAAACACAGTCCGCGCCCAAAGCCATTGCCGTGGCAACATCTTTAGGCGAACGGATTCCGCCGTCAATCCACAATTCACCGCAATATTTTTTCAGTTCGTCGCCGTACTTGGCAAGGAATTCGGCTGTGCTTCCCTTGCGGGTGTCGATTCTTCCGCCGTGATTTGAAATGTAAGCGATATCAGGCATCACTTCCTTAACGAGCTTTATATCTTCTTTTGTAAAAATCCCCTTGATTGCAAAAGGCATTTTCACATGTTTTTTGATTTGAATAAGCTGTTCCGCAGATTTTTTCTCTAGCTGGACTTTGTTGCGCATGGTCAGGATATTGTATGAATCGATGTCGATGCCCGTAACTTTCACGCAATCTTTCGCCCATTCAAATCGTTCCAAAATCTTTTCGTTTGAATAGGGTTTTATGAAAACAGAAGTGCTCGCATCAGGCGTTTCGATTTTTATCTTTTTTAGGGCTTTGATTCCGAATTTGAGTTTTTCATCAGGATAACCGTCCCCAATGCACAAGCCTACACCGACTTTGTGCATGGCCTGAATAATCGCATCATAAAAATCAGCCTCTCTCTCAAAACCAATATTCTCTACCGCACCAGTCATGGGAGCTATGCTGATTGAAGGAAGGCGGAATTCTGGTTCCAATTCGAGAAATTTCTGTATTTTTTCGATGTTTTTGTTCCTGACAATTTCCCAAGCCGCACAATTCAGAATGAAATTCTCATTTTGATGCACGCCGCCCATACCCGGAAGCTGACCTATGCAGCCCTTTCCGTTACAGACCTTGCAGAAGTTGCACTTAAAAGCGTTCCCGCCCGCCATACACATGATTCTTAAAGTATATCAAATCGCTCATATATTGAAAATCACATTTGGCGCAAAGTTAAAATTCCTCTCTTAACAATTTTTTTCAGATTCCGATAATCATAAAGTATGAAAAAGCAAAAGTATTCGGTTGTGGCAGGAATCATTCTTTTTGTTCTTGCGGCATTATTCTCTATTTCGCTTCTATTGGTTGCCGCTGATTTTGGCGGAATCAACCCGGCTAAAAATTCAATCTTTTATTCTTTAGGAAAGATGCTCACTGGCGTATATGGATTCTGTTCCGTATTTATTCCGATTTTTTTGATTGTTGCCGGAATTCAATGTTTCATGTCGAAATGGCGAATCCGAAATGGTGTTGTTTTGCTAGGTTCGATTTTTCCATTTTTTACGGCCGATGCGATAGAACATATTTGCCGAATGCTTATTGAGTCAGAAACAGATACTGTTTTAATAGTTAAAATTTCCTCGACACTTCTTATTGGACTCTTGATTCTCATAGGTGAATACTTGCTTCTTTCAATTCTTGGAGAAATTCTTGAATCTTCTCTGCAAGAAAATCGTGAATTCTCTCAACAAAGATTCGATGAAGACAAAAATGAAATCGTCTTTTTTAACAGCGATGAAGACGAAATCGATGAAATCACAGATGATGAAAATTCTGAGGAAAAAGAAAACGAAAAAAATTCGGAAGAAACCATCGACCTTTCAAATGATAAGATTTTTCTTGAACAAAAAGAAATTCTCAAAGATTTAATTAACGACGGAAAACCAGCACAAGAACCTGAAGAACGCCCTCTCGAAGAAGAAAACTCAGAAGAAGAGACGATTACAGAAGACCCGACAATTATTGAAAACGAAGAACTTGATAATGAAGAAACAATTCCTGAATCAGTAAAAGAAGATGAGCTTATTGATGACGAGGATTTTGCCGAGCCTATTCTTCCAGAAGAACCTTCGCCTTTTGACCATATTTTCGATGAGCAGGAAAAATCCCACGAAGAAGAAATTTCTATTAACGAAGAGGATTTTCAAAACGAATACGATGAAATGAGTGACGCACGCCCTGTAGATTTTAATGAAAACAATGAATTTACAGAACTTGAAGAAAATCCAGAAGAGGAAGAAATTTCTTTTGATGATTTTGAAGACAACGATGACTCAATAGAATTCGATGAGATTTCGGAAGAGCCTGAACCAGAATTGGAACATGAACCAGAATTGGATCCAGAGCCCGAATTTACAGAAAGCAATCAAGTTGAGAATCCAGCTGATTTCATCAACATTGAGGATATTGCTGAGGACAGTAATGAAGATACAGCCGAAAGCGAAGAAGAACCTTTCGGCGTTGAGGATATTTTCTCTCAAATGGAAGCAGATGCCGCCGCAAATCCAGTGATTAAAAATCAGGAAGAAGAGCCTGCTCATGACTCACTCTATCAACAGGAAGAAAGTAGTTCGCATGTAGATTCAGAAATTCAGGAACCATTGCGCAAATTAAGCGAGTACAAAATCCCCACAGATTTGCTTGAAAAATTCGAAAATGACGAATACTGGCGAATCGACGACGAAACCAAACAGGCCGGCGAAAACCTCAAGCAGACCCTGAATGAATTCGGCATTGAAGCAGAAGTCACTGGCATCCGTAAAGGCCCGGTCGTCACCATGTTCGAGTTGCTCCCAGCTCCTGGCGTAAAACTGAGCAAAATCGTCAACTTGCAGGACAACATTGCCCTCGCTCTGGCTGCAAAATCAGTGCGTATCGTCGCTCCGATTCCAGGAAAACACGCTGTCGGTATCGAAATCCCGAACAAAGAGCGGGCAATCGTCTCTTTCCGCGAGATTATCGAGCAGCCGCTCCCCGAATTCAAAAAGATGGCAATTCCTGTCATTTTGGGAAAAGACATTTCCGGCCAGTCACAGATTATCGACATCGCAAAAACGCCTCATTTGCTGATTGCGGGAGCTACAGGCGCAGGTAAATCTGTCTGCGTAAACTCAATCATCCTTTCGATTTTGTACAACCGCTCACCGAGAGATGTGAAACTGATTATGGTTGACCCGAAAGTCGTTGAACTGAAGCTTTACAACGATATTCCACATTTGCTTACGCCGGTAGTCACCGAACCGAAAAAGGCCTTGCAGGTCTTGCAGTATTGTATCTGCGAAATGGAACGCCGCTATGCCCTCTTGGACGGAATGGGCGTCCGCGACATCGTAAGCTACAACACCCGAATCCGCGAGCGCAAAATCGCCACGGAAAAATTGCCCTACATCGTGGTAATCATCGATGAGTTTGCTGACTTAATGGCAACCAGCGGCAAAGAACTTGAAACAAGCGTCGCCCGACTCACCGCAATGAGCCGAGCCGTCGGAATCCACCTTGTTCTTGCGACCCAGCGACCTTCTGTTAATGTCATCACCGGTCTTATCAAGGCAAACATTCCGAGCCGAATCGCGTTCATGGTCGCCAGCCGCACGGACTCAAACATCATCATTGATGCCGTGGGAGCAGAAAAATTGCTGGGCAAGGGCGACATGCTCTACACCTCAGCCGTCAATCCGATTCCAACTCGAATTCAGGGAACTTTGGTCGGGGACAATGAAGTTGAGCGAGTCGTCGATTATGTCAAATCATTCGGCGGTCCAGACTACATTGACGATGAGATTTTCGTTGATGATGACGAGGAAGGCGATGACGAACCAGGCTTATTCAGCGACGGCGAAGATCCCCTTTATGACCAGGCTTTGCAGATTGTCGTTCAGGCAGGAAAGGCCAGCGCAAGCTACATTCAGCGCCGCCTTAAAATCGGCTACAACCGTGCAGCCCGCTTAGTTGAAGACATGGAAGCCCGCGGAATCGTAGGACCGGCAAACGGCTCCAAGCCCCGCGAAGTGATTCATGTACCATGATAAAACAAAAGTCCGCAAGAACTTTCAGACAAAAAAAGAGCACCCGATTTTGGGTGCTCTTCGTATTTTAAAGCATTAATTTAGCAAATAACAACTGAGTTGTCTGTCGAGCTGAATGGTGCAGGAATATATTTGTCTGCTGCCCAATCATTTTCCCAACGAGCTCCATCAAGAAGATAACGGAACTGATATTCTTTGCCAGCTTCAAGAGCGAGCTTGACTGAGAAAGAACCATCCTTTCCCTTTTTAAGCGGAGTTTCTGTTGAGCTCCAGCTATTGAAATCTCCAGCAATCGTTACAGTTTTTGCTCCCTGTGCTGCTTCTGGAGAGACCGTAAAAGTTACATTACAAGTTTTTTTGTCTTTAGAATAAGATTTTTTCAAAGCCATGATAAAACCCCTTTTTTTTCAATAGTATTTATATTTTATAGTAAAAATAATTTATATGCAAGTTTTTTAAATTTTAATTAAGTTATTGTCCTATTTTTTATTCTTTGCTTTTGAAGCTTTTCCTGTTACAAGCCAGTTTTGCGTAAAGTATGTATCAGAAATTTCTTCATCAAAAACATAATCTTTTACTGTAGCCGTTGTTTTTCGACCAGTGATAAGATTTGTAATACAATTTGAACGACGAAGAGGATATTCAATTCCTGTAACGCCCTTAACCATTTCAATTTTGAGGCATTCGTATAATTTTATCATCCTTTCTTTTGCATCAAAGTATTCAATATGAACAGGAATATATGTTTTTTTGTCAAACCATGAGACTTGATAAGCATATTCAACTTCGCTTTTTTTGTATGGAACAGATTTGATTTTCCAGCAATTATATGTCGTTCCATTTACAGTGATTTTTACATTGTCGTCCATCATGATATTATCGTCTTCGTCTTCGTTACGAATTCGCATATCATTGTATGTAAATTCAGTTCCACCAAAGGATTTGGTTCGGTCTGCCATTGGAATTCGCCGTGCCTGGCGCAGTTTTGGCATATAAACATAGCGGTCATCGGCTTTTTTGATTTTTTCAAGTTGAAGAACGCGCATTCCTTTTACACTTGCCGGTGATTTAAAATCAAATGCGACATTTTTTAAACCATTGTCAACTCCGCTTCCATACTGATTGATTTCAAGAACCTCAATTTTACCATTTCTCTCGATATTTTCGAGAATTAATGTGGTATAATTGTAATCAGGAACTCGATCCAAATCACAGAAAACCTTGATAACATCTTGTGCAGACTCAGCCGAAAGCGCAAAAGAAGCGCACAAGAGCGAAAAGATAACAAAAAACTTTTTCATCTAATGCTCCATACTTAAAATCTATAAGAATATTTTAATGTAAAAAATTAAAATTTCAATTGGATTATTCTGTCATTCGGGCATTTTTCGAAATATTCATGCACTTTTTTTCGCGCGTCATCGTTGTCTTTTGCATTTATCATGGAAGTCTGGAAATAATGACCGAAACTGAAATTAAGGCAGTAAAAAGCAAAGAATCGCTGAAGCCGGGTTTTCCAAAATTCCTGCGGCTGAAATCTCTCCACATCATCGATAAAACGAAGAGCAAGCTCTTCCGCATCAAATGTCATTGTCGGACTTGCTCCCCCTGTCATTGTCGGGCTTGACCCGACAATCTCCCTGAAAATCCAGGGCTTTTGAGCCGCCGCCGTGGCAATCATAATGCCCTGCGCATGGGGAGCCGCTTTTTTCGCCAGCTCATAAGAATCCCGGTCTTTTACATCGCCGTTGAGAATCACAGGAATTTGAGGAAACCTGAGTGCCAAACGCTCCACCGCCTGCCAGTCCGAGTGCCTTGAATGTTTCTGCTTTTGAGTGCGGGCATGAAGTGTAATCATCTGAACGCCTTCTTCTATTAACATGGCGCAAAATGAATGTAACTTTTCCTCAGTATATTTTTCGTCTCCCAAACGGAGTTTGACCGAAAGCCTTTTTGCCGACCTGCCGTCCTTAGCCCCGTTTTCAAGGGCCGATTTTACTGCACGAACCATAGCCTGAGTTTCTTCAATAGGCTTTAGCATCCATGCGATTCCCGCGCCGGTTTTTGCAATCTGAGGAGCCGAGCAGCCCATGTTCAAGTCAATTCCGATTCCAGACCTCTCTGCCAGAAGAGAAGCCGCCTGAGCCATTTTCTCGCCGTTTTTGTCAGTCATCTGCCAGACCAGTTTTTCAGGCTCCGGCCCTTCCAGCAAATAAAACTTCTCCCAGGCTCCACCGGCAAGCAGGGAGGAAGCGTTAATCATCTCGTTAAAATATTCGTCACAGCCGCCAAATCGCCCCACAAGATTCCTGAATGCCTGATGAGTAATGGCATCCATCGGAGCAAGAAAAAGTTTCATTGGGTGCCACCGCCTATGGCGGTCGGGCTTTCCGCTGTTCCGCTATCCGCTTCATTGCTCCACTTCGTTCCGCAACGGCTGACGCCGCAGCTACAATCCCTGACACTTTGCTCATCTAAGAATCTTTGGAAAATTTCAGCGGCAATTCCGCATAACTCTGCACAGGGTCTTTTTTTGTAATATTCTTCAGTACGGGCTTCACTTACAGGAATATCGCTCTGTTTGGCAGCCAGGCCCAATAATTCACGGCATACGATAGAACCGTTTATCTTTCGGAATTCAGCCGCCAGTTTCTGCCCCATTGCGTAAGTCTCGTCTTTTTGAGTTTTGTCGCCGCCAAAGCCGTTGATTTTCCCGCCATTTTCCCCTTTTTTCGCATTGAACATGCCCAAAGAAAAGAGCATACCGCTCACCGTGCCACAGACTTCCCTCATGCGGCACATTCCGCCGCCAAAAGGCTGAACAAGGGCGCCAATCTGCTCCGGCGAAAAGCCAAACTTCTCGGCAAAAACCGCCGCCACCGACTGAGTACAATTCATTCCGGATTTGAAATTAGCCGTCGCCTTTTCGCGAGCCTCTTGTGGGGTCATAACGCTCCTTTTAAACACGAATTAACACTAATTCAGTGTAATTCGTGTCTCCTTACACCGCTTTTATCAAATCGACCGCCGCATCCAAAAATTCTGCATCCAGCCGCTCTACATCACCTTCATCGATTGCTTTAGAAATATCCTCGCTCATGGGGATTCTCGCCAGAACCGGGATTCCGTAGTCTTTTGCGATTCCGTTGATGTTGCTTTCTCCGAAGACTTTGATTTCTTCGTTACAGTGAGGACATTTTACATAGCTCATGTTTTCCACAAGGCCTACAATCGGCACTTTCATCATGTTTGCCATTTTTACGGCCTTTTCCACAATCACGCGGACAAGCTGCTGGGGAGAAGAGACGACGATAATTCCGTCAATAGGAAGGGACTGAAAAACCGTGAGGGGAACATCGCCAGTTCCGGGAGGCATATCCACAAACATATAATCGACATCGTTCCAGACAACATCCGTCCAGAACTGTTTGACCGCGCCCGCAATTACAGGACCGCGCCACAAAACAGGGTCGGTCTCTTTTTCGAGGAGAAAATTCATGCTCATAAGCTGGATGCCAGATTCCGTTTTGACAGGATAAATCGCACCAGACTTGTCACCCATAGCTTTCTGATCAGCAACGCCAAAACTTGTCGGGATTGAAGGGCCCGTAATGTCAGCATCCAGAACAGCTGTTTTAAATCCGTTTTTCTTCATTTTTGAAGCCAGCAAAGCCGTCACGAGGGATTTTCCAACGCCGCCCTTTCCAGAAACAATTCCGATTACCTTTTTGACACAACTTCCCTCGCGGAGAGTCGCCCGCAAGTCCTTGGATTTACAATTTGAGCCGCAGCTTGAGCAATCGTGCGTGCATCCTTCAGCCATTTTAATACCTCTTTAGTTTATCGGGACAAATCCGATAATGCAGATTCTTTTCTTTTATAAAGATAATTAAACATCCGTGTTTTGACAAGAATTTTTGCAGTCAACTGTCTTTTTGCCAGCTCCTTGTGGCAGTTTTTTCGGATTATGTTATAATTTCAATATGAAACAAAATCGTTACATCGCCGCCATCATCGGCACAGGCAGAATCGGATTCTCGCTGGGATTTGACAAAAAAAGGGAGCAGCCCGCAAGCCACACAATGGCACTTTTAGGCAACAAGCGAATCAATCTTATTGCCGCCGCCGAATCGAACAAAGAGAATCTTGAAAACTGGCGTAAATATGTCCGAAAGCATAACGGCAAAAAAGATTTCACGCTCGTTTTTCCGACAAGCAAGGAACTCTACGAAAATGTCACCTGCCTGGATATAATCACGGTGGCGGTAAACGAAGACAACCATCTCCAAGAATGTATCAGGGCCATTGAATATAAGCCCAAACTGGTGATTCTGGAAAAGCCGGTCGCCCTCAACTCAGAAGAAGCCGAAAAAATCCGCGACAAGGCCAAAGAATGTGGAGTGCCCGTCATGGTAAACCACGAACGGCGATTTGCAAAAGACTATCTTTCGGTAGTCAAAATGATAGGGCAAATCGGAGACATCCAATCGGTAGTAGGAGAGCTGGACTCTGGCCTGCGTATTTATGGCGAGGAATTTGAAAAAGACGGAACTTATTCGCTCTTGCACGACGGAACCCATTTGGTGGACATAATTCAGTTTTTGCTAGGAGGGAATCTCGCCAAAGATGATAAAACTAACGACCGTTCGGAAGAAAATAAGGAATTTTCCGGCAAAGAGGCAGATTCAGCTTCAAGCAAAGAAAGTCCTTGCCAAATCCTGAAAAATCCTCTCGTCACAGGCGTTTTTAAGGACGAAAAAGGAATCGTGCGGAATTTTTCCGCTCATTACCAATCGGTAGTCACTTCTTTCGGAACAATCCCTGAAGTCACAATCAAAATGAGCGGCCGCAGTAAATTCTTTGAATTCAGAATCGAAATTTTGGGCACGCTAGGTAAAATCTGCATCGGAAACGGCTTCGCCGAGCTTTTTCTCCGCAAGGAATCAAAACTCTACACGGGCTTTTACTCCCTCACCAAACAAAAACTCAAGCTGCCCAAAAAGACCGGCTACTTTTCAGGCATGATTCAAAACGCGGTGGATTTTCTGGACGGTCAAAGCGAGCTTGTCTCGCCGCTTGAAGATGCAATCAGCGATTTGCGAGCTCTGGAGGAGATTAAGGCTGGGCTAAAGTAAAATTACTGGCTAGTCCGCAAATTTTCCGGCTTTCGTCTGGTTCGCTGCAGCTTTAAGCATTTTGAACCGCTCCATTGTCCTTTCCAGAGACTTGCGGGCGATTTTCATTGCATCTACCAGAGCCTGGTCACAGGCTTCACGAAGTTCCTTGGGATAAAAGGCACCGTCTTTTTTCAACGGGCACTTTACAGGAAGATAAATCCAGTTTTCATATTCGCTTTCTCTGATTTGCAATGCATTAAATCCAGAAAGGTCTTCGGCATCGAGGGGATTTTCTGTGTTCACGCTGATTGAAAAAGCATATTCGGGATGATTTTTTTCAAAATTCGGCACAAAACCGATAAAAAAGAGCATATCAATCTGGCTTTCCCAAAAGTACCGACCGGTTCCATATTCAGAATTCTGCCCCGCCCCTTTGATAAAAAATGAATCGTCGAGAGTCTCAAGGTAAGCGGAGCAAAAATCAAGGATTTCTTTTTGTTTTGTGTCAGGCTCACTGCTGCCAAAACGAAAGGGAACGCCGTCAAAAGCAGTCTCTTCATTTTTTGGGGATTCAGCCGCCGCACTGCCAAAATCAGGACGGGGCAAGTCCAAAGTCGTAGCATCGTCTCTGAAGACATCAAGGGAAACATTCAGGGCATCTGCAAGGGCAAGAAGGTGAAATGAATCTGGGGTGCGCGAGCCTTTTTCCCATGTGCGAATCGCATCATCGCTCACGCCAAGAATCTCGGCAAACTGCGAGCGTTTCAGCCCGCGCATTTTCCGCAAAACCGCAATTTTTTTATGTATACTTAATGATTCCATAATCTGCTCCATGTGCAAAAATTATCGCACAATTCGGCAGCAGAAAAAAGTGACACTTGTCGGTTTTTCGAACTGACAATTTCTTTCTGCCGCTGCTACGAATACAAAGTTTTTACTTTACTTCAACACAGCAACAACCTAAAAGCCTTGTCATAAGGTGGTCATCAATAAAATCGAAGCCTTGAATTGGCCTGTCGCTGGTAAAAACAAGCTGCCCCGACTTCCTATGAATCTCATCGAAAATGTAAAGAATTTCTTCCTGCAAGATTTTGCTTTTTTCAAGAAATTGAATGTCATCGAGGAGAAGGATATCAAGACTACGATATTTTTTCCGAAAGTTATCGAAAGTCTGCTCCCGGAGAGAGTCCGTAAATTCATTCATCAAAGATTCCGTCGTCGTATAAAAAATTTTTACTTCCGGATAGCTTGACTGAATATAATTTCCGATTGCATTTATCAAATGCGTTTTTCCTGAACCTGTCTGCCCGTAAAAAAGAATCGGACAGAAACGCTCGTTTTGGGGATTTTGTGCAAATTTTAAAGCAGTATCATAGGCAATTTCATTATTGCCTGATTCAAAATTCTCAAATGTAAAATCTTTATAAAATATACAATCTTTCACTTTCTCTCTCCTTTAAGGATTAGCTTTAGAAAGCCGTTTATACTTTTTCAAGTACAGTCACGATGGCGTCTGCCTTTTCGGCTATGAATGAACTGATTTTCTCAGAATTTTCCTTATAGATTGGCATAAAATCATATATAGGAAGAGCCTCCCAAATAACAAAATTATTTGTCGCTGTTGGAAAACTCGCTTCTAAAACACGGCGAATGTATTTCTCTTTGCGAGAGAACACATTTGTTTCCGTGGCAAACGATTTCACGCCATATCCAAAGATATTTCGGGGACTGAATTGATTGTTGTTAAAAATGACCGGCATTTTTTTATTCTCAATACAGAACACAATTCGAAAATTATCCCAGTTCTTCTTATAGAAATAAAACTTAAATGATGACTCCAGCTTTTCTGATGTAAAAATGAGCTTCCGCGCCTCAGCAAAATCTTTAAGCACAGGAACAACATATTTTTCAAGCACACTTTGCTCCGCCTTATGAAATAAATCCTGAAAAACAAGCATATTTCCCAAAAGATTTTGCGTCTCTTTATCCTCTAATAAGGAAATCAATTCATCCTGTGTCATAAACTTTATAATCACAATAATTTATAGGGCTTAATCCCGCTACTCGTTAATCAAGTTGTAGGATTCTGCGAGGATTTCACCAACATGATTCTCTTTCAGCCAATCAGAAAAAATTTTTGCCTGCCCTTCCGCTGTCTTTTCTTTTTGAATTTCTGAGATAAGAATTCTTGCAAAAATACGATTCCCATATTTTGATGTAAAAAATATGCCAGGTTTCAGGACTTTTCCTAATTTCTTTGATAGTTTCTCTGTATTCTCAGCATAACTCTCAACGACAATTTCATCAGGACTTTCATTATAGCAGCCAACCCAAATATACGGCTTTTTATCGTACATGATGTTAAATCCAAAATAATCAGAGTTTCCGTCAAAAACAACAGCTTTATACCCATGCTCACCCGCAAAATCCGTCAAATTTTCTGACAAGAATTTGTAAAGCACATAAAAATTTTTCAACCCGCCTTCCGATAATTCCAAAGATTTTCTTTCTGCCATATTGTTTTCCTCCAAAAAGTTCAAAAAGTTTTGTATGATAAGATTTTCTTCCGAATTAAATTTCGTTTTCTTGAAAAGACCGTAAATCTGCCGCCAAAACACTGTGTTTTCAGAAGAAAAATTTTTCGAATGGGTCGAAATCGCATATTTTGAAAGAATGCGGATTCCTTTGTTTATCTCGCCATTTTCACATTGGATTTTTTCATAAAGCTCAATTTGGTCAAAACTTCCGTGCCAAGCGATTTCTGCCTCAATTTTGTTTTCAATAAAATACACATCCTTTCCATGTAGCGTGATTTTTATGTCCGGGCGGGCGGTATAGTCATAACAATTGACATAATACGAGCACTGTGTTTCAACTTTCGTGTCGCAAAAATCTTTTTCAGAGAAAGAAATATGAAAATAATCGTTCAGCAAAGTAACAGCCGCGGGATTTTTATTTTGAATAAGCTCATCAAGGATATAGGCAAACAATTCCGTTAAATAGTTTTCAAGCGGCGATTGCCCTGCCTTTTCCTTGTATTTGAAAAGATTAGTAAAAAGTGCATAGTTCATTGGTTTCCAGCTCCTTTAATTTATTTAACAAGTAAAATTATCGCACAAGAAATTCGCTCGGATAAGTGACAACTGGCGGGGTTTTGGGGAAAATGCTTTTTTCGATTATTGCTATAACGCATACCAGTCATGACATCCACCATTAGGACACCCCAAAGACGATGGTATACCAATTGTCTCTACCTCAATGCCACATTTTTTACACTGATAAGGATTTTCTCCAACTTCGCCAACATTATACCAGTCATGACATCCAGCATCAGGACACCCCAAAGACGATGGTATCCTGCATTTCTTTACTCTAGTAGCACATTTTTTACATATATACCAATATAATTTGGGTCTATTGCTTGCGTGATAAGAACTACTTCTATTAGATGAATTATAATCACTTTCTCTGCCTCTTTCTGAATATGTCGCACCACCAGATGAGGAACTATCTCCAGAATAATTACTTTCACTAGAAGATGTTCCTACCAACCGACAGAAAGCATCTAATAAAGTAAATGGCAGTTTCAAAACGAAAAGCAAAATCTTGAAAAGGTATTTTATACTTAGCAACGAAAATTTGAAAAGATATTTTATTGCTTTAAAATAATATGGGGCAAAAGTAATCAGAAAGAAATATACTTTTGCAGTATAACTTACAGTCCAAGTCCATGGATTTAATTTTACAGGAAGATTTTTTGTTTTTCGTATTCTGTTTTTAAAACCAATGGTAAGTAAAACCGCAAGAAAACTTATATACCAAATAATAAATCTTGTCCCATTACTTAAAAATGGGAAATAGTCTGTTTTAATGTTAAAAATAAATATTTCCCATTCACACAACAATGGTATCCATGGAAGTTCTATTAATAAAATCCAGCGAACAATACCACACTGCGAAGCTTTATATAATTTTACAAACTTTTTGATTTGCTTTTTTATCCATTTTTCAAAATTTATATTTGGTTTTAAATTGCATAAACTTTGAATTCTGTTACCAGAAGAATCTTCCTTAGAAAGGCAACAATCCGTTATTTCAGTGCGATTATCCGATAAAACACCGAAAATAAGTTTAGATTCATAGACTTCATCTTCTAAAAACCCCGCAAAAAAAGTAAATTCTTCTTTTGCTATTTTTGCGGTGAATAAAACACCAATTGTATTATTAGATTCATATATCTGATGTGTTTTTAATTCATATTTTTTATTGAAAACATGGGTAATTGCATCATCCAAAGAATTAGAGATTGATTGTTTTACTTGATAGTCCATAACCCCTTCAGCCTCCATATATCGTGCCTAAAATAGTCGTATATGCCTATTTTTCTAAAATCTGATAGGACTAGGAGAAGTGACAACAGGCGTTAATCACTCCATGCAAGTTCTCCGTCTGGTTTTACGAATACAGTCGCAACCATTCCTGCCTCATCATCTCTTTTTTCTGCCTTCAATTGGTCAAAAATACTTCTGATAAGATGATAAGTTCCTCTTTTGCCATCATACATTTCACCTGACTCTGTAAAATACTCATTGAAATTCAACAATTCCGCAAGCATTGGAACAGACATTTTAGCACCGCTTTCATCAAGAAGCCCTGCAAGCCCCACGATAAATTCTCTCTTTTCCGGTTTTATAAATTCTTCCTCGTTATTTACCATCATTTTCTCCTTTTTAACAACAATATTCTGTTTTTATTTAAAACTATATTACATCATTTTATAACGGTCAAACAAAATTTTACCGTACTTTTATTGTCCACTCTTTTTCCATGCATATTTGCAATATCCCTGCCACCCCTTTCCTGTAAATTCGTCCGCAGCTTCTTTGCTTTCGTTAAAAATAAAACCTCCTTGAGTCCAATACTCTCCTGTAGCCACATACCATGAAGTTTCTGTGTCTTCAAAAAACAAATCTGTCATGTTCTCACATCCATAAAATACATACTTGCCAATAAATGTGACATTTTTAGGAACTGTAAATGTCTTTAAGCCACATTTTGCGAATGCATGCCCGCCTATATACGTACAAGATTCGGGGATAACGACAGATTCAAGATTCGTACATCCATAAAAGTCTCCACCTATCGAGTCCCCTCCTCCTGTAGTTGACAATCCTAACAGATCAGTGAGTCCATCAGGGAGAATCACGCTTGAAAGACAAGTGCAATTTAAAAATGCATCGTACGACATATGATAACTGGTGGTGCCATTAGCAAACTTTGTCTCATAAACTTTTACACGAGATAAATCCAAATCTATACGCACATCGGGATAATTTTCTGAAAGTTCTCTAAGCCAGCTAGCAACCTTGCCTATATTCACTTCACCTGACGAGCCTGAATAATCTCCTCCAAGAATCAGCCGCCTTGACTCCCTTATTCCTGCAATGATTTCTCCTATTTCACTTGGCCCGTATGGAGTGACCTCCCACTTTGCAGTGAAAATAACATCTTCTGTGACAGTGTAGGTCGATTCTACAATATCCTGATTATTTGCAATCCATCCGCCAAAAGCATAATTTGTTTCCGAGAGCGAAGGAAAGTTTGATTCGTCCAAGACAGTTCCATAGTCCACTTCCATTGAATTAGGTACAATTCCAAATTGCGACTCGTATTTGACGGTGTGAATATTTGCCTTCCATTTTGCAACTAGCGTTACATCGTGGGTGACAACATAATCAATATCGTTTACGAGAGTGTCACCATCATACCAACCTTCAAACTGATAACCTTCCGCTTCCAAAGGGGGAATTTCATAATCACGGAATTTCAGACCGTAATACATAGACAATGGTTTAGGGGCTGTCGCATGGTCTGTCTCAAATTTCACTGAATACTCAGCCAGCTCCCACTCTGCATACAAATATGTATAACTCTGAACGACTGTATACTTTCCTGCAATTACAGGGATGTTCGAGTCATACCAGCCTTTAAAAATCATGCCTTCCTTATTTAATTCTGGAAGCTGCTCTGCCGTAAGAACTGTGTCGTAAGGAACTCGCAATATATCAGGAACATTTTCTTTATCATAAACAGAAGAGTACATAACGATACATTTGTTTTTTGAATCATCTGCCTGCGAATTGGTGTTCGTATTTGTGTTTGTTCCATCGGTCGTACTACCGTCACTGTCTCCGCTTCCAGCAGCAGAATTTTCCTCTGTCTTTGCCGCACTCCACTTCGCCGTCAATGTGATGTTCGCCGTAATAGCCGTAGAAAAACTGAATATCGTGTTTTCATTATACCAGTCACTAAAAGTGTATCCGGCACGAGCAGGGTCTGCGGGCTTTACCGCTTTCTTTCCACTTTCCACAAGTTGAGCCTCGATGAAAGTTCCACCATTGCTATTGAAGGAGACAGTGTAATAAGTCGGCTTGGAATTTTTCCCTTCATCCCCACCTTCCGCCTGACATGCTGAAAATCCGAACAAAAGTCCGCATACGGCCAAAATCGAAAACAGTCTCAAAAATTTCACTTTCATAAAAAGCCTCCCTATTTGTTTAACTGGAAAATTATCGCACAAGCAATTCACCAGGAAAAGTGACAGTTGTCGGGTTTTAACATCATACTGTCAGATTTTGCGTATCTTCATACAGTATAATGTTCTATTTTAAAATAGTATTCCAAATAACTGTAAAAATCAATTACAAAATAACAGTATTTTGCTAATTTCTTCTATAAATATGGATTTTAGGGAACGATTAAGAGAAGAAATCGCATTTTCGGGCTTGTCTTACAAAGAACTTTCCTCACAAACAGGCATTTCACATCGGACTATAATCAGTTATGTAAGCGGGCAGGCCTGTATGCCCTCCGCCGATGCCGCTGTTAAACTTGCGAAAGTCCTGAACACGAGCGTTGAATATCTGATTATGGGCGATAAAAATTCATTTCCTCACGAAGACGACAAAGAATCAAGGGAATTGCTCCATATTTTCAAGAAATTGCCCGCCGCACAAAAAAAGCTTTTACTCGCCATCGCCGAAGACATCGGAAAGATGAGCTGAGGGGACAGTCCTTATTTTTTTAACAATAAAATTTGATTGTCTCAACCGCAAATGCTTTCATCCATCGTTGGCAAATATAAAAAAACTGGGCTTGAATAGCCTCAAGCAAATCATTCAATTTATTCTGCGGTATCTGACTCTTGTTATGAGCAACGACACATCCACCTTTTGAGGTCAACCAAATTTTCGTTGCATTTGGCATCGGCTGTCCTGTGCTAATATGAACATGTATTGGTTCATTATTTTCATTAGACCAAAAATAAATCTGATACCCTTTGATTGCAAAAAGATTAGGCACAAATTCCCCCTGATTTTGCAAAGCGGAAAATAAGATGAGCGTTGTTTTTTAAAAATTCCAAAAATTCAGCAATTTCTTCATCAGAATACCCAGTTCGTTCAATCCATCGATATGAAGGAAGCTCGCAACGAGCAGAATCAAAACCATGCGGTGTGGGGCGTTCAAAGTTCACCTCTACAGTAGGATTTGTATTTTCATTTAAAATTTGAGTATGTACAACTTCTGTTCCATCAGGGAAACTCATGTATTCATAAACCATAAGCGCACCTCTTATATATTATAGCACAGAAAACGGTAAAATAGAAATAACATTACTCTCATTTTCTGCTATACTGTCTTCTATGAATATTCTGATTCTCCAGCCGCCAATAGTTCAGCTGAACACGGCTTACCCCAGCGGTGCCTATCTCTCTGCCTTTTTCAAGTCTCTCGGTCACAAGACCCGCTGGCTCGATTTAAGCCTTGAGCTTTACTACGAGATTTTTTCCCGTGCGGGGCTGACCAGGCTTTTTTCCCTCTGCTCAGAAAACGCCCTTAAACTTGCGGACAAGGCGGAGCAAGCTGGAGATGAGGCGACGGCCTTTAACTTACGCCGTTATGTCGCACAAAAGGATTTATGGATTAACTGGATTGATTTTATCACGGCGATTTTGCGTCCGGGCAAGCACGATTCCTTTTCTTCGGGCTACGAGAATGCCCACCGCTTTGTCTTTGGTGCCCATGTTCCCCGCGGCTCTCGAATGGAAAATTACCTCGCAAATCTTACCCACGATTTGACCACCGACGATGCCCGCTCTCTGGCCAGTTTTGCCCTTGCCGACCTTGCGGATTTTATCGCCGTAGCCTTTGACAAGAATTTTTCTCTGGTGCGCTATGCCGAAAGCCTTACCGTAAGCGAGTCCAGTTTTTCGGAGGTCGAAAAAGGAGCGGATTCCCCGATTCTAAAAGAGTTTTATGAGCCATTGTTGCAGCGATTTTTTATGAAAGGGGAAAGTCTTCCCCTCGCTACAGCCGCTTTCGCGTCTTCCGCTACCCCTTCTGCGGGGGAATCCCCCGCAACACCCCCAAAAACTCTCGTCCTTATTTCAATTCCTTTTGCGGGAACATTTGCGGCCGCCCTTGCCACCGGGCGATTTTTCAAAAATCATTTTAAAGATTCAGTCTATGTCAGCTTCGGCGGCGGCTTCGTGAACACGGAATTACGAGATACAAACGAACGAAAGTTAGTTGATTATTGTGACGCGATTTGCTATGACAGAGGCTACGCTTCCTACAGACAATTGTTAATGCAAAATGCTGACTGCATAATTAAAGATAAACCTATTTACAAACTCCGGCAGTTTATCAGACTAACGAGCGGTAGCACATCTATCATCGAGCCGCTTTCCGACGAGTCTTCCGAAGAATACAAACGAGCGTTAGCTTACGAAAGAGAAATCACCTCTTCTTTAATTCCAGATTTTTCGGACATCGATTTTTCCCAATATCCTCGGCTTATTGACGACACGAATCCCATGCACAGGCTCTGGTCTGACGGCAGCTGGATTAAGGCTTACATGGCTCACGGCTGCTACTGGCACAAGTGTGCCTTCTGCGATGTCACTCTGGATTATGTAAAAGGATATTGCCCAACGAACGTTAGTAAGTTATATGAAGGTTTACTAGCCCAGTGCAAGGAAAAGGGCATTTATGGAATCCACTTTGTTGATGAAGCCATGCCTCCTGCCATGATGATTGCCTTTGCCAGGGAGAACATCGCCCACGGCTCGCCAATTACCTGGTGGGGAAACGTGCGCTTTGAAAAATCCTTTACCCGCGATGTGGCGGACTTCCTCGCTTACGGCGGCTTAATCGGAGTCTCGGCCGGGCTTGAATCTGCCACAGGAAACGGCCTAAATGCCATCCATAAAGGAACGGATCTGGAATCAATCGTTGGAGCCTGCTGTGCCTTCAAGGAAGCGGGCATTCTCGTCCATGCCTACATGATTTACGGCTACTGGTGGGAAAAGCCGGAAGATTTAATCAACTCCATGGAAACCCTGCGCCAGTTCTACGCCAACGGCCTGCTCGATTCCTGCTTCTGGCACAAATTCGTCCTCCCCCGCCATTCCCGCGTCTACAAAGAATGGACCGAAGGCAAAATCCCCGATTTAAAGCCCATCGACCCCCAGGAAAAACAGAACGCCCCTCTTTTTGCCAAAAACGGACTTCACTTCGAGGGCGAGAAAAAGAGCGAGAAATACGGAGCCGCCCTGGATTTTTCCCTCAACCAATGGATGCACGGCGAAGGTCTGGAAAAGCCTGTTCAAAAATGGTTTGATTTTTCAGTTCCTCACCCGACCGTGCCAAAAAACTTCATCGAAAATCTGATTGCCAAATACGAAGCAAAACGGGATCAAGAATTCAAAGAGATTCCCGCGTCAAATCACGGGAATGACAAATCTTACTGGCTGGGCGGCGAAAAAATCCCCCTGAGTGACGGCAAAATCGGCTGGTTCTACATGGGCGAATTCCACACGGCCAAAAAAAATGCCCCGGAATCAGCTTTCCGAGGCAAAGGATTGTGTATTTTACCGTAAGTTAACATGCATCGAAAAACCGGTTTCTGCGGTTGTGAAGTTAAATTTTGTTCCTTCAAAAATAAGCTTGCCTTTTTGTAAAAAAGCTTTTTTGGTAACAAAAAAAAGTGTCAGTGAAACCGGATGTGTATCGGTTATTAATTCAAATCCGTAATTTATAAACTGCATTTTACTCTTGCTGTAATTTTCAAAGACAATCGGTGAATATGAGAAAAAAACAACCTGAGAAAATTGCTTATTTATTTGATGCTGTAAACTCAAACCAACGACCATACTGTTATACATGACATCTTTCGATGTTGTTTCCAAATTTTTATCATCGTAGGCATAATTAATAAAAGAATAGCCTACATAAGGTGAAATCGTAAATGAAAAAAACAAACGATATGGGAACATACTCTGTATATCAAATTCAATGCACTCCAAATTTTTATTTAAATTTGATTCGTCATAAAAGAAATTAGGATTCTCCGTCCATAAAAAATTCGTTCTTTGATTAAATCCAAGATTCAACTGAGATTTTAAAGTCTGAATTCCATGCCAAAACGAGTGAAACAATATTCCCTTGAAATTTAAGCCTTTCTGTACCTGCGAACTTCCGCCATCCTCTTTAGAAACAAGCACATTCGTAATATTCTGCCAGCCGCTTGTTGTCTCTAAAGTCCAAGTAATATCATCAGTAACAGAAATTGGCTTCAATTCAAGAGAAAAGGCAACGCTTGAACATAAAAAGAGAAGTACTGAAAAAAACAATTTTATCACAAGCCGTTTCACTACTTTTTAAGTCTAACACATTTTTATCTGAAAGTCTTTCGAATAAAGACAAACTCTCATATCTACTATATAATTAAGCCATGGCAAAGACATTCGACGACAAAAAAATCATTTACACTATGGATCGCGTTTCCCGCGCGTATGGAACAAAAGTTGTTTTAAAAGACATTTCCATTTCTTACTATTACGGAGCAAAAATCGGAGTTATCGGTGAAAACGGTGCCGGTAAATCCTCACTTTTCAAGATTTTTGCAGGAATCGACAAAGACTACACTGGCGAAACAAAACTTCTTCCGGGCTATTCAATGGGATACCTTGAGCAGGAGCCATATTTGGAGCCGGGCAAAACCGTTCTCGAAGTTGTAAAAGAGGGCGTTAAGCCAATCACAGACCTTTTGGCCGAATTTGACAAGGTAAACGAAGCTTTCGGTGACCCGGATGCCGATTTCGACAAACTCTGCGCTCGTCAGGCAGAGATTCAGGAAAAGCTGGACGCGGCCGACGCATGGAATTTGGACGCAAACCTAGAACTTGCAATGGACGCTCTCCGCTGTCCTCCTGGCGACCAGGTTGTGGATGTTCTTTCCGGAGGTGAGCGCCGCCGTGTGGCATTGTGCCGCCTTCTTTTGCAGAAGCCTGACATTCTTCTTTTGGACGAGCCAACCAACCACCTTGACGCAGAGACCGTAGCCTGGCTTGAGCGGCATCTCAAAGATTATCCGGGCACAATCATCGCTATCACTCACGACCGCTACTTTTTGGACAATGTTGCGGGCTGGATTCTGGAAATGGACAGGGGCGAAGGCTATCCTTTCAAAGGAAACTACTCAGAATGGCTTGAAGCAAAGGAAAAACGACTTGCCCTTGAAGAAAAACAGGCTTCAACACGCCGCCGCGAAATGCAGGAAGAGTTGGAATGGATTCATGCGGGCGCAAAAGGCCGTCAGGCAAAGCACAAGGAACACATCACCAAGTATGAGACCTTGCTTGCAGAAGAGAGCAAGCGAATCCAGCTTAAAGACACACAGATTTCAATTCCGGCAGGTCCCCGCTTGGGAAGCCTCGTAATTGATGCAGAAAAGCTCACCAAGTCATTTGACGACAAACTTCTTTTTGAGAACCTTGACTTCCACATTCCGGCAGGAAGCGTAGTGGGAATCGTCGGCCCCAACGGTGCCGGTAAAACAACACTCTTTAAGATGATTGCTTCTGCCGCAGGTCAAGAAATTGAGCTTCCAGACGGAAAAATGGGCAAGGAAGTTCCTGATTCAGGAAGCATTAAAGTTGGCGACACAGTTAAGCTGGTTTATGTCGATCAGATGCGAAGCAAACTTGACCCCAACAAAACGATTTACGAAATGCTTTCTGGCGGAAGTGATTTGGTTAAGCTTGGCGCGGTGGACGAAAAAGGCCGCCCTGTGAACGGTGCCGTCCGCGAAATCAACGCCCACGCCTACTGCTCTTGGTTTAACTTTAACTCAGCCGAGCAGAACAAAAAAATCTCAGTCCTTTCCGGTGGAGAAAAGAACCGTCTCAACATGGGCATGATGTTCAAGGAAGCCGGAAACGTGCTCCTCCTTGACGAGCCGACCAACGATTTGGACATCACAACGACCCGCTCTCTCGAAGAGGCAATCAACAGCTTTGCAGGAGTTGTCATGGTAATCAGCCACGACCGCTACTTCCTCGACCGAATCTGCACCCACATTCTGGCCTTCGAGAACAACTCGGAAGTTCACTTCGTTGAGGGCAGCTGGTCTGATTATGTCGAGTGGAGAAAAAATGTTCTTGGAATCGACGACGATGTACCGCACAAGACAGTTTATCGCAAGTTGACGCGCTAGGGGGTGTAGCCCCGAAGTTGCCAGCTTGCTGGCAATGAGCGTGAGCGTAGGGAGCGACCCACATAGGGGCAAAACCTGTGAGACAGGTTTTGAGCGATTCTCCGAACAGCTTTGCTGTGAAGGCGTAAGGGCGAAAGACCCGACCCCGCTTGCGGGGTAGCGCCCGATTTAAAAACAAAAATCCCGCCTGCTTTTTTAACAGACGGGATTTTTTATGCCTTTGGCAGATTATGCTTAGGCAGCAGCTTTTACCTGACTTGGATGCTGAATATGAGCAGCACCAAGAATTGAACCAACAACCGCAACAATAAGACCAATCAAAACCATGTATCCACCGACAGTTGTATATCCAAAGAACGGAGTAACAGGAGTCTGATAGAAACTTGCATAAGCGCCCATGAAATTGGTAAGAGAAGGCGCAATACTTACGATTGAAGCCAATTCAAATGCCAAACCAAGCAAAGTAACGAGGATATCACCAATGATTGTTTTTGTGATAAAGAAAAGTGCGATTCCTGCGATTGAGCAGAGCCAAACAGCAACCATAAATGTGGCATTATACGCGCTTGGTGCTTTATTGAAATACACGGCAGCTCCGAAAATGTTTTTAAGAACTGTTCCAGATGCGTCTTTTACGAAAACAGTTGGAACAAGGAAACCAATGAACACAATAACCATTCCAGCAAGGAAGATAATGCGGTCAATTGAGCGTTCTTTTTTGAGTTTGTCTAAATATTGCATTTGTTTCTCCTCTATATAAAACAATAACACTTCTATTATACACTATTTCAGCCATTTATCAAGAAAAGATTTTGTATTATAATGTCCTTTATGAGTACTATTTACGAAAAAGCATTGGAAAAACACAGTGAATGGCAGGGCAAGATTTCTACTGAACTGAAAATGCCCCTTGAAAATAGAAATGATTTGTCTGTGGCATACACTCCGGGAGTTGCCGAGCCATGCCGACAGATTCATAAAAATCCCGACGATGTTTACAAGTACACCTGGAAGGGAAACACTATCGCCGTCGTTTCTGACGGAACGGCCGTTTTGGGCTTGGGTGACATCGGGCCAGCCGCAGGACTTCCCGTTATGGAAGGAAAATGCGTTCTTTTCAAAAAATTCGCAGGAGTTGACGCAGTTCCCCTTTGCATCGACACAAAAGCCCCCCAAGAAATCATAAAATTCTGCAAGCAGATTGCCCCCACTTTTGGCGGAATCAACCTCGAAGACATTTCCGCTCCCCGCTGCGTGGAAATCGAGCGCACGCTGATTAAAGAACTGGACATTCCGGTTTTCCACGATGACCAGCACGGAACGGCAATCGTCGTAACAGCCGCAATCATGAATGCCCTTAAAGTCGCAGGAAAAAAGGCTCAAGACTGCACTCTTGTTGTGAGCGGTGCGGGCGCAGCAGGAAGTTCAATCATCCGTATGCTCCACAAATTCGGTATCGGAAAAATCTACGCATTCAACATCAACGGAATCATTATTAAGGAAGATTACGACAAGTACGACTTTTTGACAAAAGAGCTTACTGAAATTACAAATCCAGACAACCGCCGAATCACCATGAAAGAAGCAATGGTTGGCGCGGACATTTTCGTGGGCGTTTCTGCCCCGAATCTGGTGAGCGAAGAAATGGTCAAGTCAATGGCACCAAAATCAATTCTCTTTGCCATGGCAAACCCTGAACCGGAAATCACCTACGAAAAAGCAAAGGCGGCGGGAGCCTACATCATCGGGACTGGCCGAAGCGACTACCCCAACCAAATCAACAACATCCTCGCTTTCCCAGGCCTTTTCCGCGGAGCCTTGGATTGCCGTGCAAGCAAAATCACCGAAGAAATGAAAATCGCCGCCGCCCGTGGTCTTGCAAGTCTTGTCTCTGAAAGCGAACTCGGCCCTGATATGATTATCCCCAACCCCTTTGACCCACGCGTGGCAAAAACAGTGGCAAAAGCCGTTGCAGAAGAAGCGCGAAAGGCTGGATTAGCAAGGGCGTAGTTTTATTTAATTTTCTTCTCTATGCCATTATTTTGTTTGGAATACGATTGCTTCGTCCGCAGGAATCGGCTTAGAGAAGAAATATCCCTGAATTGTATCTGCACCGAATTCACGCAAACGATTAAACTGCCATTCTTCCTCAACGCCCTCAATTATCATTTCTTTGTCCAAATCATGCATAAGATGAATAATGTTCTTAATAAATGAATCTTTTCCATCAACAAGATAAGTATCAACTAGGGATTTGTCTAATTTGATTACATCGACAGGAATGTAGGTTAGATATCCAAGTGAAGAATAACCTGTACCAAAATCATCCATAAGGAGTCGAATTCCCAAATCTTTGAAACGCCTAAAAATCTCATCTGCAAGTGCACTTTTTTCGAGGAACAAACCTTCTGTGATTTCAATCTCAAGCAAGTATGGTGGAATATCATATTTTTTGAGCAAATCTTCGACAAATCCAACATATCCGTGATCGTTGAGCTGATTGCTCGAATAATTTACAGAAACCGGGTGCAATTCCTTGCCTCCATCGCGCCACGCGGCCAGTTGTTTAATGACAAGTTCTGTCGTAATTCGGCCGATTCTCCAAATCCATCCGCTTCGTTCCGCAACAGGAATAAACTGTCCAGGATAAATTCCGGGTTCTTTCATTCGTACAAGAGCTTCGTATCCGGAAACTTTTTTTGTCTGAGAGTCGATTTGTGGCTGATAAAGCATAAAGAAGCCGTCGTTATCAAATGCATGCTGTAATTTTTCTTTAATGACGATTTCTTCCTGAGCCTTTTTCTTCATGTCATCATCATAGATGACAAGTCCGTTCTTTCCCCGCACTTTCGCTTCGTACATTGCGCCTTCAGCGTTGATAATATGCTGATCTGGTGCAGTAATTTCATCTGAGCAGGAAGCGCCCATACTTGCCGTAATTGCAAGAGTCTCATCTCCAAGCGGAATTGGACTTCGGAGAACATCGAACAACGCTTTTATACTTTCACAATCCATCGATATTCTTTCATTTGGAATAACAATAAGGAATTCATCACCTCCAAAGCGTGCAAGCTTCCAACCGCCATCTTCTGCCAACCCACGAATCATGGCAACAAGATACTGCAAAATGCTATCAGCAAGCGAGTGACCGTAATTTTCGTTGAGCATTTTGAAATTGTCGATATCAATTATTATGACGGAATAAACATCGCCTTTACCCATTGTGTTGTGAAGCCACTCTGTTATCGTTCGGCGATTGTAAATATCAAGGACTTCGTCATATTTTGCCTGATGCTGCAATTCTTCTTCCCGCTGAATAAGCCGATTTCTTGACTCCTGCAAAGATCTTGCCAACTCTGTCGCAATTTTTCTGCTGATGTTTGAAGAGATGAGGAACAAAAGCATTGCCAAGATAAGCATTCCGACCGCTGGCAAAAATTTACCGTACTGTTCCCAAAATGTTACGGGCCGATTATATAAAACTGTATCCGACGGCAAAATTGAAAAATCAAGGTTATAATGCTTCATTAAATTGTAATCAAATGTCGTTCGACTCGGAATTTGCTCAACAAAAGGAATCGACTCGATTTTAGATCCATTCAAAATTTCTGCGAGGATTTCTCCGGCCTTTTCACACTGCTCCTCAACATCAATGTGGACTCCACCTAAAATTCCCATTCCTTCTCCGCCTACATAATTCCGAAAAATCGGAACACTTGCGGAACGAACAACCGTACTCGTACGAGAGAGCATAGAATACACATTTCTTGATTTGTCAGAGTAGCATGTCATGTAAAAAAGAATAGAATCATTTGGAAGCGACTCAAGCAATAAAATCAAATCATTCTGAGAAAAAAGTGTCGCATCCAAATCAACGAATGCATATTCCTTATATTTTTCACGAAGAGACCAGAAAATCTCAATATCAGAAAGACCAGCTGAACTTTGATCATGAAGAGCAACCAATGTTTTTCGCTTTGGGAAAAGCTGCATGGCAAGATTGATTGTTTCTTCGAGATAATCATTTTCATAAAAACCAATCATGTTTGGTCTTTCGGAAGCCTTTCGCGCTAATTCATAATCATTAATTCCAAAATACACCATAGGCATTTTTGGAAACATTTCATTTTGATGGTCAATCGCAAATTTGAGAGCGTCATCATCGCCGAGCAAAATTGCTTCGTATTTTTTTTGATCTTTTAACTTTGCCTTTAGAAAGTTGTAAAACATGTCAATGCCAGCCTGCCCTCGCTCATCCGCATACATGTAAACGACATCATATTCAATTCCACGAGGATAAAGGCTTTTTTCGAGACCGCGGACTTGAGATTCATAAGTAAAATAAAGAGGATTGTAAGAACTAATAAATAAAACTCGATGTGAAACTTCAACAGGTGCTTGAACGGCTTTAGGTTTTTCGATTCCTAAAACTATAAAGCGTAAAAAAAGAACAGCTGCAAAAATCAAAGAAGGCACGCTTAAGATAAGAGTAATATTTCTTAATAAAGTATATGTCTCTCGTTTTTTCATAATTTGCCTATTTAAATAGAAAAATTCGTATTAATTAATATTATAAACTAGATTTACAGGAATTCTCAAGAAAATTTTTATTTTATTTATAGGTTTTTACTCGTCCTATATATATATATATATATATAGGAGTGTGTATAGTAAAGGCGAAAAACTCTCGACATATCTTAAAATTCTGAGTAAGATTCATAAGATTTAATAATCAAAAAAGGAGCTTGAAATGAGCGAATACAATTTTGATGTAAAAAAAGTCACGGCAGAAGTCATCGAATGGATTCAAAAATGGATTTCAGAAAACGGAAACGAACGAACGAAAGTTATTATTGGCGTCTCAGGTGGCAAGGATTCATCCGTAGTTTCCGCCCTTATGGTCAAAGCACTGGGAAAAGACCGGGTTATCGGCGTGATGATGCCCAATGGCCAGCAAAAAGACATCTCTGATTCCCAAACGCTCGTTAGTCATCTTGGGATAAAAAACTACACCGTGAACATCGCAAAAGCCTACGAAGGAATTCAAAGTGCATTTGCTGACGCAGGAATTATCCAAACTAACGATAGTTTCTCATCTGTCTTTAAGACCAACACTCCTGCCAGATTACGCATGGCCACCCTTTACGGAATAGGCGCGCAAATCGGAAACTGTCGCATTGTCAACACCTGCAATTTAAGTGAGGATTTAGTCGGATATTCTACATTCTATGGTGATGCTGCCGGAGACTTTGCACCAATCAACAAACTTACAACTGAAGAAGTCGTTGCAATCGGGGACTATCTCGGTCTTCCATCTTCTCTCACTCACAAAGCTCCAAGTGACGGAATGTGTGGCAAAACTGACGAAGACAACCTGGGCTTCACTTATCACGAAGTCAATGAAATTGCCCGCAAAAACGAAAAGGGGCCGAATTACGAGAAAATCATCGCAAAATATAAGGCAAACCTTTTCAAAGTAAAGATTATTGCCCTTCCATGCTACCGCCCAGAATTGCCGCTTTTTCTGGAAATTTAGAAAAATTGTAAGAAATTATATTGTATCCTATAGATTTTTCTTTCCTTTTTTCTTTTTCTGTGTTATCTTTAATTACAGGAAGGGGGAACGCAACCTTTTAGGAAAAGGCTTTCTTTCCCCCTTGAACCCCTAATCTTCCAAAACAGGAGACTCGATTATGGAAATTACACTCACAGAATCAAACTTTGAGGCTGAAGTCCTCAAATCAGAAAAACCAGTGCTCGTAGATTTTTGGGCAAGCTGGTGCGGTCCTTGCAAAATGCTTGCGCCTACAATTGAGCAGATTGCCAATGAGAATGATACAATCAAAGTCGGAAAAGTAAATGTCGATGATGAGCCGGATTTGGCACAAAAATACGGAATCGTAAGCATTCCGACCGTAATTCTTTTCAAGAATGGCGAGCCTGTTAAAACTTCGACCGGCTTCGTTCCGAAAGAAACACTAGAGGCTATGTTCAAATAATGCAGTACCGAAGAAAGGAAACTGTCGAAGCCATTCAGTGGAACGGCTCAAATCAGGCAGAAATAAAAGCTATGGCCGGGCAGTTCGCGATGTTTGACTATGCGGACACAAACCATGACGGAAAAACTTTTGACGCTGTTCTAAAAGTAAAAACTTCCGAAAAAATAATTCCTGCTCAAATTGGGGATTATGTGGTTCGCGGCGAAAAAGGCGATTTTTTCATAAGCAAAAAAACTGCTTTTGAAGCTCTGTACGAGCCGCTTTAAAAGTAAAAACTTCCACAATTTATGTGGAAGTTTTTTTGTTTTGGAGACGATCGGACTTGAACCGACTACCTCTACAATGCCATTGTAGCGCTCTAGCCAGGTGAGCTACGCCCCCGAATATGCAGAGTATGACAGATTATCGAAAAAATTTCTAGATGGCTGATATGTGGAAAGATAAGATTTATTGAATTTTCGTGCAAATCTAATTAGACTAAAAGTAAATTGTATTATCATTAAAATCATCATAACATCATCAGGAATAAAATCAGTGTGAGTATTCTTTTCATAAAAAAACTCCTTTTTTGTGCTCAAAAAACTGCGGAGAAAAAAATAATCTCCGCTCATAATTGTTTTATTCAACAACAAAATAAATTTCTGTTTTCAGCATACGATATTTAATATTTTTGATTTTTGCATTGCATGAAAATTCAGAGTCTTTTTTGGCTTTGCTAAATGCTGAAGTATTTGTAAATCCCCAAAGATAAGCGTTTCCGTTTTTGCCGTAAATTTTTGTTGCATACACATCTGGTGTATATCCTTCAACTTCCATATTATTTTTACTTGCATCGAATACTTTTAATTCAATTTTTGTATCGATATTATACAAATCATTTTCTCGTACAAAATCATCCAGCATTAATTCTGTCATGTTTGGAACAACCGAAACCAAAAAATTGATATTTGATGCAACTTCTTTTTTGTTTCTTAAATATTCTTCATCAGAAACTGCAATGTATTTCATTACATCATCAGTCGCCATTTTTTCAATCTGTTTTCCGTTTAAAATCTTTGATTTTTGGAATTTTGAGGAAGATGTCCAATTACCATTTTTATCTACAACAGATGTCAACGCATTGTTCAATTTTAATGAAATATTTCCATTGTCATTTTTAATTGTCCAGTCAAACACATGTAATGTATAACTCAGCAAAACTTTGTCTATTTGAGTTGTCAATATTCTATATTCATCAGCTGCTATATCGAAACTATTTCCCTTTTCAAAATCAAATGACTTTTCGTAAGTTCTTTCACCTGTTTTGATGTTGATTTTAGTATCCTTTAGAATCTCATTTTTCAAAAACTTTTCAATTTGCTTACTGTACTTGCTGACATTTTGATAATTATTTTCCTCAGCAAATTTCCATACTCCAACATACAAATCTCTGTTTTCTGGAATTTCCTGCGAAAACAAGAAACTTGACAACAAGTTATAGACAAAATTCGCACCTTTAGAATTGAAAGAAAAATTTCAATCGTTCAGCTCTCTGTTGATTCGGGAATTTCACGCAGCCACCTTTTTTATATAGAATCCAAAAAGACAATACCTTCCCTTGAAACACTTTCTAAAATTGCAAAGGCGATGAACCTTCATTTACGGGATTTTTTTGTATAGCCTGTGCGTTAAGGATTGTAGGGGCGGCGAAGCCGTTGCGGAACATAGTGGAGCAATGGAGCCGTGAGGCGGAACCCCGAAAAGCCTGACCCGAAGCGATGGGATTGCCGTGTCTCGCACGGCAATGACAGAGCGTAGGGTAACGCCATTCGTTTTCGGCGTTACCTTTTAACGCCCGTCGTTTTAAAAATCCCGAAAAAAATTCTTTGCCGATTCAGCGAAATTTTATTATCTTTATAGAAAATAGATGCCGAATCAAGTTCGGCATGACATCAGAGGTATAAAAAATCATGGCGGAATACCAGTTTCAAACAGAAGTAAACCAGCTTCTTAAACTTATCATTCATTCAATGTATTCAAACAAGGACATTTTCCTTCGCGAAATCGTTTCTAATGCTTCGGACGCTTTGGACAAGCTCAACTACCTCAAAGTTTCGGACGAGGCTTACAAAGGCGTTAAGAGCGAGCCTAGAATCGACATCACTTTTGATGACCCGAATAAGGTTCTGACGGTGCAGGATTCGGGAATCGGTATGAACGAGGAGGACTTGAACGCAAACCTCGGAACAATCGCACGGAGCGGCACGAAAGCGTTCATCGAAAAAATTGCGGAAGACAAAAATGCGGGCGAGTCAAATCTCATCGGTCAGTTCGGCGTTGGATTCTATTCGGCATTTATGGCGGCAAAACGAATCAATGTCTACACCCGAAAAGCCGCGACCGACAAAATCTTCAAATGGTCGAGCGACGGCACAAACAGCTACACGATTGAGGAAATCAAGGCCGACAGCGATGAGGCTAAAAAGTACGGATTCGACAAGGCCGAAACTTGCGGTTCTGCAATCGAAATGCTCTTGAACGATGACTCAAAAGAGTACGCTTCACGATGGAAGATTGAAGAGCTTATCAAACGCTACAGTGACCACATCGCATTCCCGATTTACCTTCACTACACACAGAACAAATACGACGACAAAGGAAACATCACTGGAAGCGAGGACAAGGTTGACCAGGTAAACTCAGCTTCTGCCCTCTGGAAACGAAGCAAGAGTGAGCTTAAAAAGGAAGATTACGACAACTTCTACAAGACAATCAGCCACGACGGTCAGGAGCCTCTGCACTATGTTCACACACACGCAGAAGGAACTCAGGAATACACAACACTTTTCTATGTTCCACAGAACGCTCCTTTCGACATGTATCAGGCTGACTATCAGAGCGGAGTCAAGCTCTATGTAAAACGAGTTTTCATCACTGACGATGACCGCGAGCTTTTGCCGGCTTACCTCAGATTCGTCCGCGGTATCATCGACAGTGAGGATTTGCCTCTCAATGTAAGCCGTGAGATTTTGCAGCAGAACCGAATCCTTGAGACAATCAAGAGCGCATCTGTAAAAAAACTCCTGAGCGAATTCAAAAAGATGGGAGAAGCCGCTGACAAGGCAAAGAAAACTGAGGAAAGCAAGCGAAGCGACGAGGAAAAGGCCACAATCACAAAGTGGAACACATTCGTCAAGAATTTCAATCGCCCGATGAAGGAAGGTCTTTACTCAGACTACGCAAACCGCGAGGAAATTTCAGAAATCGTCCGCTTCAAGAGCACGGACGCAGCTGGAACTGGCGACGACAACTGGACAAGCTTTGCCGACTATGTTCAGCGCATGAAGCCTGAGCAGAAAGCAATCTACTATATTACAGGAACCGACGAGAAAAATTTGCGCGCTTCACCACTCCTCGAAGCATACAAGAAGAAGGGATTTGAAGTCCTGATTATGGCAGATGAAATCGACGACATCGTAATTCCAAGCCTGATGAAATACAAGGACTTCGACCTCAAAGCAGTCAACCGCGCGGGCAGCGACGACGAGCTTGGAGTAGATAAGGACGAAGCCAAAAAGAAGGAAGAAGCCTTCAAGCCAGTCCAGGAAAAAATCAAGAAGGCATTGGGCGACCGTGTTAAGGATGTCGTCCTTTCAAAACGACTTTCTGACTCACCGAGCTGTATCGTAGTTGACGAGAACGACCCCGGAATCCAGATGGAGCGCATGATGCGGGCAATGGGTCAGGCAGGACCTGGAATCAAGCCGATTCTCGAAATCAACGGAGACCACGCAATCGTTAAGACGCTGGAATCTTGCAGTGACGAAAGCTACATTGCAGATGTGAGCGAAGTTTTGTTCGACCAGGCACTGCTTGTGAGCGGAGCCGAGCTTAAGGACCCGATGGAGTTCGTTAAGGCTGTGAATAAACTGTTGAGCAAGTAAGGTGTCACACGGATAATCTCGTCGGGGAAGTTCTGCTAACGCTACGCGTCTAACGACGCTGTGGGGAAGTTGCCTGATGATTCGATGATAAAATTTGTGCAAGCCGCTTCTTCCTTTGTTGGGAGAGGCGGCTTGTTTTGTTATATATTCTCCTTCTCCCCACACATTTTCTCCTGTAAAAATCTCAAAGTCGCCTGAAAGTTGACCAAATTCAAATTATTTTAACGCCATCTTATTCACCTTTTCAAGCCGTTCTTTCCAGTCGTCCACCAGCTCTTTTGGCGCAAGGGGATAGGCCTCATCCGCCCACTGCCAGACCCACCTTCTGATTGAAAAAAGCTGATTGCTCCTAAAACTGAGGATGATTCCGTCTCCGTCAGGCCTGAGATTTTGGGAATCGGCCTCGACTTTCTGGTTTTCGCCCCAGATTCTGTTCTTGGCGTAGCGGGCGGCGTAACCATGCAGGTGAATCTTGAAATCAAGTTTTGTATCGTGGCACATGCAGCCGAAAGAGCCCAGCGTCATCTTCCTGAAATCATAGTCTTTTGGCAGAATGAAGACTTCATTCGTAAGTTTGAGATTTTTGATTTCGCTTAAAGTGTAGCGGCGGCGGCCATTTTTGACTACATCAAGGGCGTGAAGGTTCCAGTTTCCGTTGTCATAAATCAGTTGCCAGGGCTGAACACGGCGGGGATGGCTCTCAGTGTCAGTGAGGGACTGATAATCAAAAGTGATGACAAGATTTTCCCTCAGAGCCTTGTCAATCAGCCGCCAGTTTTCGGCAGGAACTTCCTTACTGGGAGCACCGACGAAAATAATCCGATCATTGTCAGACCTCTTACTGATTCGGATATTTTCCAGCGCAAGGTCGTGATTTTCGATGGAAAGAGACTCAAAGACTTCCTGGGCTTCCTTGTAGAGGGGATTTTCTTTCACCATGTCCATGAGAGTCTTGATAAGCTTGGCAGCCTTTGCCGCATTCTCGTCAGTGTAAAATCTGGGAAGGCGGTACTTGGGATCAGTGTAAAAGTAGCCGCTGCTTTCAAAATCCGTGTCGATTGGGGCTGCATACTTTTCCTGCAATTCCTCAATGTCCCGGAAAAATGAAGTGCGGCTGGTCTTGATTCCGTATTTTGAGCCAAGCTCCGAGATGATTTCCCTCCATTTGAGTTTGCGCCCCGAAGCGATAATCTCGTCAATGGCCTGATAGCGTTTTGCTTTTTCGGTAAAGTCTACGGACATAAATCTCCCCTCCCCATCTCCAAAAATTTACCACTCAGAAATTAAACTGCACTATTTTTGCAACAAAATCATTCCCGTGACTTGGGAATAGCTTTAAATTATATTTTACGGCAAGAATGAGGAAAGTCAACTGCGAGTTGACCGCAAGCCAGCGATTTTCTCATACAGTGTATTCGGGAGATAAATATGGTAAATAATCACAGGATTGACATCAACCTTTCTGAAAAGGGTTTTTTTATTGACGGACAAAGACTTAACATGCTTAATTACCGATTTCATGAAATCCTCAATCGGAGCGGCATGTCGCATATTGGAAACAAGAAAAAATCTGCTCCTGATTCAAACTGTGCTATTTTCTATGTCTATCACTCTGACGCCATGGCCTATATCAGCCTGATGGACATTTGGTTCACGCCGGATGAATCTCCTATAACTCAAAAAGATTTTGACAGGCTTGAAAAATTCTACGAGGAGACTGACTCAAGATTCAATGAGCAGAATTACAAATATAAGCTTTCCGCAAAGATAAATCTGGATATTCTCGAAAAAATCGGGCGAGGCGAAGAATTTACCATTCCCACAGGCATTGACGAAACGACCTACACAGCAGCCTTTTATTCTCCGTCAAAGACAGGGCTTTATTGCTTCCATTTGGATATCAATCCAATTTTTACTGAAGAATTTTGGGAAAGTGACAAATACAAGACAGAAGCCAGGCTTTTTGAGTCTGTAAACAACGGAGACTTGGAGAAAATTAAACTTTATGCAAAAAAAGGGGCGAATTTAAAATTCCATGCAAAATACACGCTTGCATCTTTACTTGATATTGCCATCGTTAACAACAATCCTCAAATGTGCGAATTTTTGATTAGACAGGGGCTGGATGTGAATTACACAAACGGTTACGGGCCTGATTTTTCTTCATTAAATCTTGCCAAATCGGAAAAAGCACTGGAAGCAGGGAAAGTTCTTGTGAAATACGGGGCAAGATATGATTTGTTTAACCTTATCGAGGCAGGCACATTCTCCTCTGAGGACTGTAATCGCTTGTATATGGAAGAACTTGAATTTCTTCTGCAATGCGGCTCAGATGCCAACAAGGGCTTGAAAAACAATCTCTTTACCCCTCTCATGTGGGCGGTCTTTAACAATAATATTCAGGCGGCGGAACTTCTGATTAAGTACGGAGCGGACATAAATGCAAAGACAATTTCTGATGGGACAGCCCTTCGCATAGCCGTTTTAAATAATAATGTCAAAATGGCTTCATTTCTGATTGAGCATGGTGCAGAGGTGAATTCAATAACTGACGGCAAAAGCAACTTGCTTGAGGCTCTTATACAGCAAAATCCGGACAGGGAGATGATTTCTCTTTTATCCCTCTGTGGCGGAAAGATAAACGCAAGCTTGCCGGTACCTGTTGAAGTATATAACAAAAAACTAAATGTGACTTTCGTGATAAAAGAAGCCTTCGTCCCTTATTTTCTAAAAGAAGATGAAGAAGCCCTTCTGTTTTTGTGGAAATTATTTTTGCTCTGTGACACAGCCATTCCCGTGCATTGGGAACGGGTATGAATTATGCTAAAGATAATGAGATTAAGGCTCAGCGAAGGAGGACTTTATGGAAATGTTTATAGGACTTATTTTTATGATGGTGATTGTAGCCGTCTTTTTGATGGTCGTCTTGAACGAGCCATTCTGGCAAGGGTACAGGAATTCCAAATTCATTGATGAAATGATGAAGGAAGAAGATGAAGAATTTTTAGATTTCCGAGAAATAGAAAGAAATCAAGGATGACACGAATAAAAAAGCCGAAAATTCGAGTCGTTTTTTTTCAGGAGGAAAATTATGGAGCAAGAGATGAAAATCATCACAAGGCAGGAAACATTCACCGACCTCGCTGTCCGCGAACTGGGAAAAACCAGGGCAGCATGTTTCTGCAAAGTTCAGTTCAAAAGATGCGGCAAGGAAAGGTGTGCCCGTTGCCCTCAGCATATCAATCTGGAAAACTGCCGCCATTCAATGAGCGATTATGACCGACTGAGACTGGACTCCTATACCGCCGAATACTACGCCGAGTTCAGCAAAAATCCCATGGCTTGGATGAACCACAAAGAATATGTGCGTCATTTTGCCCGCTTCATCCTAGTTTTTATGTTTTTTTTCATTCTGATTCTGGGGATTCCTTGTTTCTTTGCGTTTTTATGATGATGAGGAGATGGGGGGACTCTGTATAAAATATAGGAGATTCCCCTTCCCTGGCAAACAGAGTGCCGAATATGGAGGAATGTTTAGGAATGAAATAGTCAAGAAATTGCTGGGTAAAATTTGGCCTTGCCCATATAAGAGCTTCGTGAATGGGGCTACAATGCGTGTAAGTTCTGCCGGCTGGCTTTTTTTTAGACGATAGATTATTTTGTTTAAATATGGGAGATAGTATGGTATGGTATGGTATGGTATGATATAACCGTTTTTTAAATGCCTTGATTTATAGGAATATGCTTTATGGGTATAGATAATGTACGATGTCCAAAATGTAATGGAAAAGTGAAAATTGAATTTTTAACATTTGATCAAACATGTTATGAATGCTCAAGATGTGGTTATATCTTTGAAGCAACCGATAAATGTTTATCTGATGAAGAATTGGAACGATTCGAAGATAATATTTTTGATTCCGATAAAAAAAATAGAAGGAAGAACATAAATCCTATAACAGATTTTAGAAATGATTTTACAAGAAAATTAAAAAGGGCTGACGAACATTATCATAAGAGCGAACTTGAAAATAAAAATCTTAAGGATGAGAAACTTGATAATTGTAATTCTCCAGTTAATAAGAGCGTCTTAAAGGGAATCCTTCACAAGAAGAATGGAGAAAATATTGAAATTAGAGGAAAAAGATAAGGCAAAATAATGATTTTCTTTTTAGTAATGCAAATTTACTGGAAGAAAAATCGATGAGGTATTTATGAAATACACTGTATTTGATACTACAGGTTTTGATGATTACAAAAGCTGGCTACATGATGATAAATCAAAATATGAAAAAATCAACAGTTTGATTATGTCTATCCAGCGTGATGGTCCACTAAAAGGGATGGGCAAGCCAGAAGTTTTGAAAGGAAACTATAAGGGAAATTATTCAAGGCGGATTGACGATAAGAATCGCTTGATATATCAATATCAGACAAATGATAAAACTGGAGACTCAAATACAATCATTATCGGTTGTAAAGAGCATTATAAGGGAAATGAACAAACACAAAAGCAAATGCTTATAAGCATGCTTAATCTGTCAGAATAATAGGGAGCAAAATGAAAATGAATAAAGACGAAAGCATGAAAAACTACAAAGATGAACTGCAAAAGAAAACTTCAAATTATATGAGCATAATGGAAGAATGGGGAACAACTGTCTTCTACGAAAAACATATAGTCGAACGAGAAAAATTGCATTATCTTGCAATGGAATGTATAAATAAGATTCTTCCACTGGAATTAAAAATTTTTGTGAGGAATTTATGTGCAAACACGCTGGGCTATCCTGACGAACCAATCTTTTACAAGGCATTTGGAGATAATCCAAAAATCGGGAATCGAATCAGCAAAACTGAATTAGAGCAAAAAGGAATTGATATAAAAGAATTTGATGAAATGATAGAAATTTGGGGGTTAGAGGGAACTTTTGTAGAAAAACAATATGTAGATAGCGAAGAATTTTACTATCTGGAAGACTTGTGTAAAAGAGAAGATTTTACTTCAACAGAAGAACTTAGACGCTTGAATGCTTCTGTTGAATTAAAGAACGCAATCTTTCAGCGAACAGACATGTCTATTGACGAGCAGGATAAATATATTCAGTATATTGACACATTGTTATTTTCAAGAAATGTTTAATTTGGAGTAGAACATGTCCTACACATCATCATGGAACAAAATCGTAGCACAATATAATAAGAATCTCTCGGCAAAAGAAGAAATCATACAAACTTCGTGGGAACTGTTATTTTCTACGATTTTTGATTATTCTGATTTTGAAATTGTCTCTCAATTTTCTGTAAAAATGGGAGTTGAGACAAAGCGAGCAGATATTCTCATAAAAAAAGACAATACAGATTTATTTGTCGTCGAATTAAAACGTCATACTTTGCATGAAGGACAGGAGCAACTTTTCAGCTACCTGAACCAATTAAAAATGGATTTAGGAATTCTTGTCTGCGACAATCTTTATATTTACGATTATGATTTTACCCAAAAAGAGAACTCTTATTCAGTTCTAGAAATTCCTTTTGAACAGGACAATTCCAACGGAACAAAATTTGTAGAATTATTCTCAAAAGAGAACTTCGACAAGCTGAAGATTAAAGATTTCATAAAAGAAAGCAACAGCAAAAAAGAATCAGAAAAAAATATTAGAAATGAACTTTCAGCAGCACTTATTACGAATTTGCTAAAAAATCATTTTTCTGAAAAATATCCCAAAATAGATGTTGATAAAATTCTTGACGAATACGATATTTCTGTAACAAAAAAATCTGAAATGCAAACAACCATAAGTTCAGCTTCCCCTGTTTCAAATTATGTATATTCGGCAACTTCATATTCTGGAAACAAAGACAGCACACAATTCATGGTAAATGGAAATCCGACAGTCGGAAAAGGTAAAACTGTGTATGCTACAGTAAAATTATATGTTGACTCACACAATGGAATTTCTCTTGTCGAATTACAGAATGCTTTTCCTGATTCTTTGGGAAAACCCGGATTTGGAAAAATGATTCGCCGCGTAGAAGATGTAACACGTAATGAATGGTCTGGCAGTCGATTTAGTAAACATCCAATTCTTCTTGCGGATGGCACAAAAATAACAGTTTCTACACAATGGAACCCTGACAATATGCACAACTTTATTGAAGGGGTACAAAGATTGGGAATTCATGTAGAGCCTATCCAATAAAAAGAATATGGCAATTCAACCTCAAGTCATGCTCAAATCTTCCAATTCGTCAAATCGGTTAACAAGAGACTAGTACACAAAACTGCTTTAGTATTAAAAAATAAATACATAAAACCTATTTTGTGTTGTTGATAAAAAAATTATGATGAAATTGAAGTTTTACTTAACAATGGAGTTGATATAAATGCAAATACAATCATGTATTATAACGGAAAATGAATTAAAAATTTTCTTAGAAAAATATACTCTTGATTATATGCAAAAAAGCCCGCATAAAAGAAAACAAGAGTTAAATGAGTTTTTATCAGGTAAACAATTAGATGAAAAGTGTGAAAATCTTGTTAGAGAAAAAATAAAATGGCTTGATTTTTATATTACTTATAACAAAAAAGAAAATGATAATTTTCATCAGAATAAGACTATTCATCGAAGATGTTTTGGTTCTGATGATGTAATGGATCATTGCCCACTTGGAGGATTTAGATAATAAAGCATTGTGAAATGTTTTTATGTTATTTAATACGAACATGGGCGTATAACACGGCGTACCTAAAATTGTCGGTGCGTATGGACGTGACGCAATCAGAATTGAAAAGAATTTCATTATTGTGACGATTCCATTCAACAGAATTAATGCAGTTTTTTTGAGCTAAATGACTACTGACAAATCAAAGCAACAGTAAAATTATAAACTGACTGCTTATCCTCATCCCCCTAACACAATCAATGTCACCCTGCCCCGCATGACATTCTTTTTGATTCCGTAAAAATCTAGATGCCGAAATAAATTCGGCATGACGGCACAGACTTCATTCCCGTGCCTTGGGAATAAACCTCCGTTAAACTCACTCCCGTAAATTGCAGGGCTTCCCCGCCCTTCCCGCACTTTCAGGAGGTTTTCATGAAAAAACTCATCGCAGTCTTCTTTGCCCTGGCTTTTCTTACTGCGGCCATTTTTGCGCAGACGGCAAAACCAAAAATCTCACCTCGCACTAATACGCACACTAATACTCGCATTAACGAAATGATTATCGCGACGATTATCGAGGCTCAGGAAAATGTCTATGACTATGACGGTGACGGCCAGATTAATTGCCTTGACTATTCCTGTGTCTTCAAACTGACTTGGGACAAGAATTTTCCCCGGGAAAAATACCGTTGCAGTCTCGTGAGGAACTATCAGCCGGATGTGATGAATCATCTTTTTGCCCAGGTTCAAGATGAAAAATTCCGCAATATCGAGATTGAGACCTGGACAGACAATCCCTATCACTATCTTCTGACAGAAATCTGGCCGACTGACAGATACAATCCGGCTTTCAATCGTTACGGCGAAACTGAACGCTGGCTTTCGGAGGGAAATAGGTCGCTAAAGCCAAAAAAGGCCGAAGTCAGGATTGCAAAATCATATTCTTCTGGCTCATCAGGCTCTTATTTTCATGATTACTCTTCATTCAGCGCGTCCGACACAGGATATTTTTCTGTGGGCTATACGACAAGCATTTTTTCACCGAATTCCGGAAAATCCGGCAAATCCTCTTTCATAAACTCTCAAAAATTCGGAATCGAAGTCTCCACCGAAACGGCTTTCCGCTATGGTGAGCGATTCGCGGTCCTTGTTTTTGATTATCTTCTTGACCACACGGAAGAAAAATCCGCCGATTCATGGCTTTTGGGATTTGACTGGGGCTACTGTTTGATTTCATTTTTCCAGCCATATTTTGGCCTTTCAGCCGGAATGAAGTGGCAGGACTCTTTTTCTTGGGAAAATCTCGGCTTTGCATGGAAAGTCAGCAACGGTTTCAGGTGCAGTTTTTCATCAATCAGCTTGCGGGCAGAAGTCTCCTATGGCACGATTCTGGGACTCGCGGGAACAGTGGCGGCGGGATTTTCCTTGAAAGAAGCACAAAGATAAATGAAGAAATCTGGAAAGAAACAGGAAAATCATTTCTGCGGGAAGAAAAGTAAGCATTGCTCAAATCAATTTTTCTATCTCGCTGGCAAAATTCCTAAAATCATCCAAATGGCTGGTTATGATTGCGTAGATGATTTTGCAGTCAAGATTTTCATATTGATGAACGGCGATATTCCGGAAACCTACCGCGCGACTTAAATTATCAGCCACAGACTGAGGAATCAGTTTGTTTTGGGCAAGCTTTCGGAAAGTCTCTGCCATTGTCGCCGGAGTTTCAGTGTCATAATCAAGAAGAATATGATTTCCGATATCAACGCAAATCTGAACAGCCCTCTGCAAGTTCAGAATTATAATATCCTGCTTGTCTATGTTTTTTTCCAAATCTTCAAGGCTCAAAATCCCCTGACTTTTGACACGGTGGACGCAACGGATGAGAGCCGCAATCTTTGCTTCAAGGACTTCTTTATCCATTTATAAACCTCTTTATTTTTTGCCTGTTCATGTATTCAATCGTAGGAAGAAAATCTTCTTTAAAACAAAGAGCTTTTGTCAGATAAGGGACAAAAATGCTTTTTGAAATCTTGATTTTTATGCCTGTCGTCATAATCTGATAAAGAAAAATACCTTCTGCCTGAGATAAATCCGCAAGGTCGATTTCCCGCTTGCAAAGAAGAGCTAAATCGCACTGGATTTTTGAAAGCTCCTCATAGCCGAGGGAATTCTTAGAATGAAGGGCAATGTCGATGTCACTGTGGGAATTAAAAGTGCCTTTAGCAAAGGAGCCGAACAATAAGACGGTATCTATTTCATCTTTTTGAGAAAAATAATCCTGAATTTTTTGCTTTACCTGCTCCGCTTCATTCATGGATTTATTGTAGCATAAAAAATCAATCAGATAAATATTTTTATTTTTTCAAAAGTCGACTGAAAAGAACGACAGATTTATTTTACAATCCACCTGCCATCTTTCTTGCTTCCAATTCGTTCTATAAGATTTCGTTCCTGCAAATCCCTAAAAGATTCGCGATTGTTGTTGCCAGAATATTCCAAGCCCCCACGGCGGAGCCGCAAAATACTACAAAGAAAAGGGAATTATTCAGTAAGCACCCGATAATCCCACTTGTGCTTGGGGTAGCGGCCTTTCATTTCCTTGCAGATTTCAAGCCATGCCCCAGTCCAGAAATTTTCCAGGTCGTCCGTAATTTGAAGGGGGCGGCTTGCGGGAGACAGAAGTTTCAAAAGGACGGGAATGCCAAGAATCCTTGGAGTTTCAAAGCAACCGAAAATCTGCTGAATTATGGTTTCCAGCGTGGGCTGTATGCTTCCGTCCGCTTTTTTTTCATAGACGATTTTTCGCTTCCGTCCGTTAGCCAAAGTGATTTGCAAGGGAACTTTTTCATCAATTTTGCTTCCATCAAGATACCAATAAAGAGCGTCATAAATATCCTGAGCGTTGATTTTTTGTGACTTAACGAACGGTCGTAACCATTCCTGTGCATTTTGAGCCAGAGAATCAAACTTTTTCTGTAATTCTGATACTGAAACAAGCCCTGTTTGACCATTTTGAGGCTGTTTTTTGATATAAAATTCCACCCTGAGCAAAAAATTCTCAATTTTACTATCGAGCGGTAGGGATTTTAAGCCTTTTTTTGCCACGAGGTCACAAAGTGCCAACGCAAAATCCTCACTTTCAGCAGGCATTTTCTTTTCTTTCAGGACAATGGCGCCATAAGAGAGAATTTCCTTTTTCTGAACAGAAAGATTCTTAAAATCGCTTCCATTCGTTAGTTCAACAAATTCCGTTTTGATTTGACTTTTTGCGTGCTTTTTCAAAAAGACTTCTGCCTGCCCGTCACTTATCGCCTCAAATGAATAGATTTTTCCAGTTCTCTCACCAGCGTCAACTTCCGGAGCGACAAGCCAGGTCGGAAAGCTGGGAATCCGTGCCTGAGACAGAAGCTCCCGGTTAAGCCAGGCCTTTCGCCCGCTGGGAAACTGGTATTCGCCGCGATCAGCGTTTGGCTGAGTCTCCGGGGAAAGGCTGGCAAGTCGGTCGGGATAGCCGTCGAGAACAAAACTTTCACTGTCTGTCGTTGTCGCCATTGCTTTGCCCCGACAATCTCTTAATCGCCTCTTCAAGTCATCTACGAAAATTTTCTGCCGCTCAGGGCTGGCTTGAGCATATTCGGAATAAGGCAGAACGGCTTCCGCGCCTCCAGCCAAAGCCACGCAAGCCAGTCTAGGATGCAGTCCAAGGCGAAGGACGGCTTTTCCTTTTTCAGTGATTTTTGCCGACCTTCCTTTTGAGTCTTCGTGAAATTCTATGCAGTCCAGTTTTTCTAGCAAATCGCTGGCGACATTCCATGCAGAAAGTGACGGCGGAGTAAGCCAGTCCAGCTTTTCGACTTCACCAGCTCCCCACTGGGCACATTCAAGCACAAGACCTGTCAAATCAGCCCGCAAAATTTCCGGGGGATTTTGCTCCACCCGCGCGTCATGCTCGCTCCACAGGCGGACGCATCTTCCCGCCGCCAAACGACCAGCCCGACCAGCCCTTTGTGCTGCACTGAAAAGGCTTTCATTTTCGGTCACGAGATGTTCCATTCCCAAAGCGACATTCATTTTATTGACCCGGCATAAGCCTGAATCAATGACCAGCGTGACGCCTGGCACCGTAAGAGAAGTTTCCGCAATGGCAGAAGAAAGAATCACACGGCGGGAAGAATCCGATGAACAAGGGCGAAGAACCTTTCGCTGCTCGGAAACCGGCACAGAAGAATGTAAAATCAGAATTTCGCAGTCAAAATCTACTTCCGAAAGGTAGTTTTCAAGCTCAGATTTTGTCTTTTTGATTTCAGAGATTCCAGGCAAGAACGCCAGAATCGTGTCGCATCTTTGATTATCTATATAACTATCGTTAGTTTTATTTGCTTCTTTCTTGCGTCCATGCTGAGAATCTTTCCCCAATTCTTCAAAAATCGCCCTGGCTACGCTTACATTCGGCTTATATTCAATCTCAACCGGGAACTGTCTTCCCGGAATCTGCATAACTGGAGCAGGATTTTCTTTACTCCCCAAATACTCAGCTATCGAGCGGTAGTCTATAGTCGCACTCATAACGATAACGAACAAATCATCCCGAAGAAGCATAGTCTCTTTTAAGAAAGCAAGCGCCAAATCAGAATGAATCGACCGCTCGTGAAACTCGTCCAGCACAATCACATTCACATCTTCAAGGAGAGGATCCGCCTGAAGCCGGCGAGTCAAAATCGCCTCGGTAATCACTTCAAGCCGCGTTTTTTCCGAAACTTTTGAATCAAGATGAAGCCTGTAGCCAACAGTTCCGCCAGTTTCCTCACCCAGCAAATCCGAAAGCCTGTCCGCAATCGCACTTGCAGCAAGGCGACGAGGCTCCAGCATAAGGATTTTTCCCTCAAAATGCTCCAGCAAGGCAATCGGTACGGCAGTAGATTTTCCGGCAGCAGTCTCAGCGGTCAGCACGAGAAAGCGGGATTCTGAAGATTTGAGAGAAGAGCAGATTTCTGGCAGAAAAGGCGAAATCGGGAGAGAAGAAAGTTTTTCGTAAGCGCGGGAAAATTCAGGCATGGAGAAAAGTATAGCACAGACGAGAAATTTTTGATATTCTGCGATTCAAACTCGCGATTTAACCTATAAAACGCATCATAAAATTCTTGACGGAATTATGTTATTACATAATAATTACATTATAAGGAGGCATACAATGTTAGTTCCTGTAGTTCCTATCGGAAATTCTCGTGGAATACGATTCCCTAAGCTTGTATTGGACAAATTTCTCGTCAAAGATAAAATGAATATGGAAGTTACCGAGAAAGGCATCCTTCTTACTCCTGTGAAAGATATTCCCCGTGCTGATTGGGCAGAGGCCTTTTGTTCTATGCACGAAAACAAAGAGGATATTTTGGAAGAAATTCCTGAATCAGGAGATTTTGAATGGGAATGGTAGTAAATCAGTACAATGTCTATCTTGTGAACCTTGACCCGACCGTAGGGCATGAAATAAAGAAGTCTCGCCCATGCCTTGTTATTTCTCCAGATGAGATGAACCATAATATAGATACAATCATTGTTGCTCCAATGACGACAAAATCGCACTCATATCCAACAAGAATTCCAGTAAAATTTGAAGGAAAGCAAGGTTGGATAGTCTTGGATCAGATAAGAACTGTAGATAGCATTCGACTTGTAAAACATTTGGGAAAAATAACAAAAAAAGAAGTTTCAGAGGTAAAAAGAGTTATAAAAGAAATGCTGGTTGACTAAGTTGGGAAATACAGCCTCACGCAATTCAATTTTTACAGGAGATTCACCATGTTTCACTACATCTGGCCACTTGCCGTCATCGTTTTTTCAAACACACTTTATCAGATTTGCGCCAAGGGAATTCCGCCGCAGATGAACACCTACGCTTCCATGACCGTGACTTACGGCGTGGCGACGCTTTTTTCTGCGCTTGCTTTTTTCGTCACCTCAAAGGGCGGGAATCTTCTCAAGGAATTCAGCCTGGCAAACTGGGCGACCGTCGTTCTTGGAATTGTCATCACCGGGCTTGAAGTGGGCTTTATCTTCGCCTACAAGGCCGGCTGGAAAGTAAGCACTCTTTCAACTGTGGCAAACGGGCTTGTCGCCATCGCGCTGATTTTTGTGGCCATGATTGGCTATCACGAGGCAATTTCTCTGACTAAAATCGCGGGAATCCTTCTCTGCCTGGCGGGGCTTTGGCTTATCAACAAGTAGTAGATTCCTTTTCCCAGATTTCACAAAGTCTCTCGTCTATAGCTTCGATAATATGTCCTTTTTTGAAGCTGATTTTCTTTTCGGTCAGCAGATTAAGATAAAAGAAAACTTCCGTTAGTTTGTTTCCCACTTTTCCTTTTACTTTCACTTGGGGATTTATAATCAAGCGCGAGAGGAAAACCATTCCAACCAAGATTCCGCTCCTTCGTAAGCCAAGCAAAAGTGAGTCCGAAGTGATTCTAAAACTACCGATTGATAGCAAAACTTCCCCCGACGGTGCCAAAAGTGCAAAAAATGTAACAAAAATTACGATAAAGAGCGAAGGCAAAAGCCGAATCCGGCGACCTTTCACACAGGCAAGAATGAAAAAAATCAGCACGAAAAGCCAGACAGCGGCTGTCAAAAGTATTTCAGATTTCATCAGATTTCTCCACATCAGATTTTGTGGCAGTCTCGGAAAAATCCGTCAAAAGCCCCTTAAACCAATTCGACTTCTGCATAAAAAGTTCGGCGAAAATCCCCAGAAGAAGACCTGTAATCAAACCTGATACAAGCAGAATCGGCGCGATATACTTTGCATTTTCTCCAAACAAAATAAATCTAGCCAAAAAAAGCTGGGCAAAAGTGCTTGCAAGCGAACCGAAAAGAGTTATTCCCACAGCGGAAATAGAAAATAACTTCCGTTCGTTAGTTTCATTCCTACGGTGATTTCCGCACAAAGCATACAATCCCATCATCGCAAGAGCGGAAGCAAATGACCCGCCCGAAGAAAACAAAAAAACATAGGTAAAAAGCGTTCCCGAAATAATTCCCTGAGCCAAGACTTTAAATAAAACCAAAAGCAAAATCTTTCTTGATGGAAGAAAAAAAAGCGCAAGGATTACAGGAAGATTCGCAAGTCCCAGTCGCAAAAACGGCAGAGGCTTGGGAATCGCGTTTTCAATCGCGGCGAGGAAAAGGCAAAGCGCGGCAAGAAAAGAAACAAGTTTTTTCATTATTACTTGAAAGGATCTTTAGATTGGTCTACGGTCAAAAGTTCATCCACATTCACGCCAAAAGACATTCTTTGCATCGATTTTAGCACTTCCTGATAACTGTTCGTCTGAGTTTCAGTTTTTTGCGCGTTCAGGGCTGCCAGAACTTTCTGACAAGGCTTATACTTCGCCGCTCTCGCAAAGAGTTCATTTCGGGGAACTGCCCGCTTCGTAACTTTCAATTCCTCGGCAATCTGGCTTACAACAATATCATCAATTTTTGTACTGATTGAAGCCGAGGAAACAAAAGCCTGGCGAACGGAGTTTTCAGCCGAATCATAAAAAAAGACTTTTATGGCATTTTGATTTTCAGAAGGATTTTCCCCTTGAGATTTTGAGACTGCAATAAGTGAGGCAAATTTTAGAGGACTCTGGGGGCTGCTCATTTTTTCGGTCAAAGCCGGATCAGCATACAAAAAGGCTTTTTCAATGGCCACTGCATTTTCGCAATTCAGGGCAAAAACTGACTTATCGAGCCAAAAATCCATATTCTCATGCACAACATGCACATAGCCTGTGCCCTTTTGGGAAGTTTGAGCGCTTTTGTCTGCGTTTTCAGTTGAATCAGAACTATCGTTAGTTTGTTCTAGTCCAACCTCCCCCTTTTCTGGAATAAATTTTTCATCAATCAAGCCGTCTATTTCGAGAACAGAAATTTCTGCGCCGGCAGAAAGTTTAATCACGGGATGCATTTCAAAATCTCGCCCATAAAGACAAAGTTCGCCCTTTTTGGCAAGAATTTTTCCTTCAACGAAAGTCTCAACGGGAATCGGCTCAACGGCTTCAGAATCTTCTGTAAGTGCAGATTTTTCACAAGAAATAAAAATGCTTAATATAGCCGCAAAAAAAATAAATGCATACGATTTCATGCTATTATTTTCGGCATTTTAAAAAGAATTGTGAATAAAAGGGCGCTCCCCTTCGGGTCAGGCTTTCCGCCGTTCCGTGCTAACGCACTTCATTCCTCCGGAACGCCTGCGGCGCGGCTACAATCCTTAGCGCAAAAAAAACGCACCCCGATTGAGGTGCGTTCTTGCCGTCCGCATTCTTGCAGACAATTTTCTTAATTTATTTGCTCCAAGGGTTCTTACGGATGAATGTCTCGTTGCGCTCGTAGCCTACTGAGATGATGCCGACTTCGGTTTTTGTGTAGTCTTCGATGAATTCTACATAGTCGCGAGCTTCTTTTGGAAGCTCTTCGTAAGAACGGCATTCCTTGAGGCTCTTCTTCCAGCCCTTGAACTTTTTGAGGACAGGTTTTGCCTTTTCCATTGCAGGAACGCTTGCCGGGAAGTCAGTGACGATTTTGCCGTCGATTTCGTAAGAAACGCAGGCTTCGATTTCGTCAAATGTGTCGTAAATGTCAAGATGGGTAAGAACCAAAGAATCGATTGAGTTTGTGATGCAGGCATAGCGGAGAGCAACCAGGTCAAGATAACCGCAGCGGCGGGCGCGGCCGGGCGTTACACCGTATTCACGGCCAGTTTTGCGCACATACTCGCAAAGCTCGCCTTCGCTCTCATTGTTGAACTCTGTCGGCATTGGGCCGTTTCCAACTCGTGTCTGATAAGCTTTGAAAACACCGAGGATTTTATCCAAATCTTTAGGGCCGATTCCGCAGCCAGTTGCAGCGCCTGCTGAACAAGAAGCACCTGAAGAAACATAAGGATATGTTCCCGAATCGATGTCCAGCATTGCGCCCTGAGCGCCCTCAAAGAGGATATTCTCGTTGCGGTATTCGTACATCTTAGCTGTCAAATCGACGCGCATTTCAATGAGTTTGTCTTTGTATTTGTTGAGATATTCGAGATTTTCGCCCTCGAACTCAGCCATTTTCTCCGGCCAGTCAAGGTCTGCCAGGCGGAGACCATCTCGGTGTGCTTTTTCTGAGTATGCGATGCCGATTCCGCGGCCAGTTGTTCCGATTGGGCGTTTGCGGCTTGCGTCCCGGTCTTTGTCCATCTGGCGGTAGCCCGGAAGAATGATGTGGGCACGGTCAGAAATGAAAACACGGCCTTCCCAGTTGATGCCATTGTCTTTGAGCATCTGAAGCTCGTTGAAAAGTGCCTCCGGGTCGATAACCATGCCGGCTCCGAGGAAAACTGATTTGTTCGGGTAAAGGATTCCAGACGGAACCTGATGAAGAGCAAACTGCTTGCCATCTACGACGATTGTGTGGCCAGCGTTTGGACCGCCTGCATAGCGGACGACATATTTAGCGTCTTCTGCCAAGTAATCAACAATCTTTCCTTTTCCTTCGTCGCCCCACTGAGCACCGATTACAACGACCTTCATAAAAGCCCCCAAAATGGATTAGCCGAGCAAAAATTCTCAGCACAAAATACAGAAGATTTTAGCACAAAGAGCATTTTGTTTCAATGAAGCTATATACAAGCAAAAAAAATCCCCCGCAAATTCATATTTCACGGGGGATTATAAGGCGCAATTCACTTCGCCCTAATTTTATTTAGTGTTCTTTTTCTTTTTGAGAACGATAAAACAAAGTGCCGCAAGAACAAAAACGATAATCACGATAATGATTGCTTTCGAAGCTCCTGCGCCACCTGCTGAACCAGAACCCGCATAGCTGAGAGAAAGGTTTGTAAATTCAACATAACAGTTGCGTGATGTAAATGCACCGACATACATGTTTTCTTTATCGAATTCACCCAAGTTGATTTCGTATGTAACAGGCTCTTCTTTTCCGTATTTGACAGTAAATTCAGAACCCTTCTTTACAATTGAAAGATCAACGACTGTATCTTTAACAGGAACTGACTCAACAACATGCTCATTTTCATTCAAAGCCGCATCGATTCGGGCATATCCTGCAGACCAGTTCTCATTTTTTACTTTAAGAGGCGCTGCTGCAACATAGTTGCTGTTAAAACCTGCTACATTGTCATCGATGAGAACATTATCTCTAGCCATAAGACCGAATGAAACCTGATTGTTTGATTTAAAGTTGAGAACTTTTGCAGTTGCTTTAATTGTGAAGTCTTTATCAATTGGCAATTTCTGGAAATAGAACAAGATTCCGTCTTCTGAAGAAGCAATTTTACCAACATCTTTACTTCCGTCTTTTTTACCAGAGTGCATGATAACTCCGGTTTCTGTTTCTTCAATTCCGAAATATTCAGGATTAGAAGCGTTTGTTGCACCACCAATGTTACCAAATGCAGAACCCCACCACGGATCTTTTGTTACAAAGACTGAACTCTTTTCTGAAGGAGCTCCAAAGCCAGGCTCTACATAAGATGGATTTTTGAGTGCTTCAAGATTGTAAGTTGGCTCTGGAAGATTTGCAACGAGGAAACCTTTGAAAGTCGCATCTTTTGAGGCGATATCTTCAACAAGCATTTTAGCAACAACTGCGGCACCATAAGCATTCAAGTGTGTTGTATCAAGAGATGCTTCTTTTGAGCCAGTCATAGCATGAAACTTCTTCGCATCTGCACCAACTTTTTCATAAAGAGCTTTTGTGTTTTCAGTCTGATCGGCAACAATGATTTTAAGTTCTGCTCCCAAATCACGGATTGCTTCTGGATAATCACCGCCTGGGAATTTTTCATCACCAGTTGTGACATGAACGACCGAACCTGTGTACTCACCAGTTTTGCTCATGCGAACGATTGGTGTTACAAGAATTGGAGTTGCGCCTGCATCCTGTGCAAGTTTTACATAGTTATAATAAAGAGAATTCTGGAATGAACCGGCATCATCTTTTCCAGCGTTTGGATCTGTATAGCGCTCTGCCTCAAGTTTTTCGTCGTTGTGACCGAAAGCAATGATGAGATAGTCCCCCTTACGAATATTCTTTTTGAGAAGATCATAATTTTTTGCTGAGCCAGGGTCTGAGATAAAACTTGTTGAAGAACGACCGCTGACAGCCAAGTTTACAACAGCGGCTTTTGATGAATCGAGATAATCCTGAACTTTTGTACCAAATCCAAAGCGAGGAATATAATACGGATCATTGAAAGGTGAAGCAGTTGAATCACCAACAATAAAGATTCGTGAAAGACCACTTGCATCAGGTACAGCAATTTCTGTAGCAACGACAGCTTCTGTTTTTTCAAGTTTAGCTGTTGCGGCATCCTGTGCGAATGAAGAGAAAGAAAGTCCTGCAATCAAAGCAAGACTAGCGAAAAGAAGTTTTTTCATTTCTGTGTCTCCTGATTTTAAAATATACTTCTATTATACAATTCTTGATTTTTAAAAGAAAGACATAAATTTGTCTCTTCCCTTTAAAATCTTCGTAATTTCCGATAAAATCTCTTTCAAAATAAAAAGTTAGGAGAAAAAAATGGATTCAGCATTAATCGCAAAAATCATCGCGTTCGTTTTGTATCTCGGATTTATGATTTACATCGGACTGCGCAACGCGAGCAAAAACAACAACTCATCGGACTTTTTCTTGGGCGGCCGCAAGGTCGGTCCCTGGGTCACGGCTCTTTCGGCAGAGGCTTCGGATTCTTCGGCCTGGCTTTTGATGGGCTTGCCCGGCTTGTGTTACCTGGGCGGCGTCAAAGAGACTTTCTGGACGGCTCTGGGTCTTATCGTGGGAACTTACCTCAACTGGCTTTTCGTGGCAAAACCCCTGCGCAAATGCTCTATTTCTTTCGGTGACTCTATCACGATTCCGGAATTCTTCACCAACCGATTCAAGGACAAATCACATGTTCTTTCTGTTCTGTCGGTGATTTTCATCGTTTTCTTCTTTACGATTTACACGGCTTCGGGCTTCGTTGCCTGCGCAAAGCTCTTCAATTCCGTTTTCGGCCTTCCCTATCATGCGGGGCTTGCAATCGGGCTTCTGGTAATCCTCTGCTATACGATTACTGGCGGCTACACTGCGGTCTGTACCACGGACTTCGTTCAGGGAACTCTGATTTTCGTCGCTTTCGTGATTTCCGCAACAATCGCGGTTTTCGCTTTGGGCGGACCTAGCGAGGCAATCGCTCATGTTCAGTCATTCGATGCCCGCGCCCTTGCGAACGACTTCGGCGAGAATATCCGCAAGGCTTTTGAGGGCAACGCTTCTTACAAGGGAATGTCCATCGCTTCGGCTCTCGCCTGGGGCTTGGGCTACTTCGGAATGCCCCATATCATTGTCCGTTTCATGGGAATCCGCTCAAATGACGAAATAAAAAAAGCCCGCCGAATCGGCACGGTCTGGATGGTCATTTCTTACATCGGAACTTTCCTCATCGGAACTTTGGGAACGGCCTACCTCTTGAAGCACGGCGTTCTTTTGGGAACAGGAGCTGAAAATGTGGTCGTAGAGGGCGTTACTGAATTTGGAGACGCGGAGACTGTATTCAGCGCGACAATGCTCAAAATGTACCCGGCTTTCATCGGCGGAATCTTCCTCTGCGCGATTCTTGCGGCTTCAATGTCAACGGCAGACAGTCAGCTTTTGGCGGCTTCCAGCGCGGTTGGTCAGGATATTTACAAGGGAATCATCAACAAAAACGCGGACGAAAAAACGGTCTTGAATGTAAGCCGCTTCACTGTCTTCATCATCGCCTTGGTTGCCCTTTTCCTTTCACTCAATCCGAATTCTTCAATTTTCGGTCTCGTCTCTTATGCTTGGGCAGGATTCGGCGCGACTTTCGGCCCGCTCGTTTTGCTGGCCCTTTACTGGCGGGGCATGACGGCAAAAGGAGCCATTGCGGGTCTCGTCACGGGATTTGCGGCGGTTGTTTTGTGGCACAATCTTTCTGCAAGCGTACACCCGATTTTCGGCCTTTACGAAATTCTTCCGGGCTTCGTTATTTGTCTGGTTTTCAGCGTACTGGTTTCAATCCTAGACAAAAACAAAGACGAAAAAATGCTTGAAGAATACGACCGATACAAGGCTTGGAAACACTAAGCTGAATTTCTAAAAGCGATTAAAACATACATAAAAACACAATTTGAGATTCGTTCTCATATTGACAAAATCATCGCTCTCGTGTAATTTGAGATTCGTTCTCAAATTTGAGGCGGTGAGGTTGCATGAAATTCATTTTAAAAGGACAGAAGGAAAAAGTTTCGCTTTGGCTGGCGCTCCTGCTGCTTGCGTCTCTTTGCCTTTCTGTCTTTTTTGTTCATGCGGATTTTGACCATGACTGCTCAGGTGAGGATTGCCCGGTTTGCGCGGTCATTCAGATGGCAAGGACGAATTTCCAGAATCTCAATCCCGCACCTCAAATTTCACTTCAAAATAACACTTTCTTTTTTGCCGTAGTCTCGCGTTTTGCAGTGAATGCGATTCGTGTATCAAAAACGCCGGTTTCAGAAAAAACCCGTCTCAATAACTGATGATTCCCGATTTTACAGATAATGCCGCGCCCGCCGTGTAGCAGTGGCGAAGCCAGTCGCCTGCGGTAGCAGGGGACCGAGGGCTACTGAGCTGCGGAAGGGCGGTTGCCAATAAAACTGCGCCAAAAAAAAATCGAGGAAATGAATATGAAAAAATTACTTGCATTTGCGGGCATTTTGCTTGCCCTTGGAATGGGTTCGGCTTTTGCGAAAAAGGCTTCGAACGAGAATAAAGTTAAAGTCGTGACTACGATTTTCCCGGAATATGACTGGGTAAAGGAAATCGTCGGTGAAAAGGCTGACGATGTGGATCTTACCCTGCTTTTGAACAACGGCGTGGATTTGCATTCTTACCAGCCCAGCGTAAAGGACATCGCAAAGATTCAGGACGCGGATATTTTTGTTTATGTCGGCGGTGAAAGCGATGAATGGGTGGACGATGTTCTGAAGAATGTCAAATCCCCAAATCAGAAAGTAATCAATTTGCTTGAAGTTCTGGGCGACCGGGTTAAGGCAGAGGAAATTGTTGAGGGAATGGAGCATGAACACCATCACGATGATGATGAGCATGAGCACGGACATGAGCATGACGGAGATCATCACGATGAACACGACCACGATGACGAGGAAGAACTTGATGAGCATGTCTGGCTTTCCCTCAAAAATGCCCAGATTCTCACTAGTGCGATTTGTGACGCTCTCTGTCAGGCTAATTCTAAAAATGCAGACATCTATAAGAAAAATTTCGTTTCTTACAATAAAAAGCTCGCTGATTTGGACGCAAAATATGAGGCGGCTGTAAAGGCAGCAAGCAAAAATACCCTCCTGTTCGGCGATCGCTTCCCATTCCGCTACCTCGTGGACGATTACGGCCTTAAATATTACGCGGCATTCAGCGGATGTTCTGCCGAAAGCGAGGCCAGCTTCAAGACAATCGTTTTCCTTTCTGAGAAAGTGAATGAGCTTGACTTGCAGCGGGTCTGCCAGATTGAAAGCGGTAACGGCAAAATCGCAAAGACCGTGATTTCAAACAGCAAGAACAAAAAGGCGAAAGTGCTTATTTTTGATTCGCTCCAGTCAACGACGGCCAAGCAGATTAAAAAAGGCGCGACCTATCTCGGCGCAATGGAAAAGAATCTTGAAGTTTTGAAAGAGGCCTTAAGATAAATCTTAAAGACTGACTGAAAGTCTTCCATTAAATCCCGTGATTCAAGCCATGCGTAATCATGTGGAGGATTATGTCGCAAACAAACAATGCCGCGAGCGAGCAGGAAATTATTCTGAATGCCGTTCGCGGCAATTTTTTTTGAATCATAAGAATCACAGGAATCACGCCGTAAAAAAGCAAAAATCCAAAAATCCCGAAAATTCCCACCGAGCGTAAGCAGACATAACCGCCGATATTTCCGAAATTCCAGGGTTCTGTGTAATAATCCCAGAGACGAAGTCCGTCAAAACAATGAAAAAGCACAAATCCGACTAAAAATTCCAAAATTCCTGTCACAAAGAAACTGATTAAAAAAATCGCCAGAGGATTTTTGTGGAATCGCCAGACAGAAACCGCCATAAAAATCGCGCCCACGCCGTAAATCGGAATCCATGGGCCGAAAGTAGTTCCCCGCTTGACGAAATAGCCCCAGGCAAGCCGATAAAAAACGGTCTCATACAAAAATCCACCGATTGCGCCAAACACGCCAATCAAAAGCGCGACAAAGAAAAAATCATCAAGCTCAGAAAATCTTTTTGGAAGATTCATGTCGACCTCCTATATTGGATAGTTTATTATTTGTGATAGTGAGTTCCACAATAAGCTATATAAACACTTCCGTCTTCAATTTTATACACAATTCTGTGGTAGTCATCGATTCGTCGACTCCAAAATCCAGAAAATTCACCTTTTAAAGGTTCTGGTTTTCCAAGCCCTGTATAGCCATTGCGATCAATATCTTTTAAAAGTTCATTTGCTTTTTTTAAAAGTTTTTTATCTGATTGAAGTGAAAGATAATCTTCCCATGCGATATCTGACCAGTTTTTATTCATAATTATTCCTCAATCAAATCATGTTGAGAAAACTTCCCTTCATCAAACTGCTTTATCGACTCCCTAAGCCGCTCCTGATTTTCCTCGCTCCAAAACGGGTCGGCCCTAACCTCGAAAGGAATGCGGCTTTCTCTGAGACAGGCTGCCATAAACATGTTCACTGCGGCTGTCACCGTAATTCCGATAGACTCACAGAATCCTTCAAAAGAATATTTTCGCTCATCATTTGTTCTAATGCTCATTGTTGCCATATATTGACTCCTAAATGCTTGATATATGAATACAATGTAACACACTGTATGAGAAAAAGCAAATTTAAGCTTGTTCTGGAGTATTCTCAATTAACATAAAAAGAGCTTTTTTGTACTGTGCGGGCATTTTCTCAATTTTCATGATGTAGGGAAGATAAATAGAAAATAATTTCTTCTGCTTTTCAAAATTCGTTTTATCGATTGATGAGATTTCGGTCTCCATTCCAAGCAGCGTTTCAATCGGAATGTCGAGGACTTTTGAAATTCTTACCGCTAAATCCGCTTCAGGCATTCCATCTCGCTTGATTCCTGAAGATATCGTGTTTACCGAAAAATGGGCAGCATTTGCCAGTTCTTTGCGACTTATTCCCAAATACTCACATTCATTATCAACATTCTGCCAAAATCCCATGAATTGACTTTATCACAGTTGCGATTTTACCATGTAAATTTATTGCACTTGCATTATTAGCGATTTTTGGTAAAATAGATTTATTGCAGTTGCAATATTTTTAATGAGAGAATATTGTCTATGCGAAATTTAAAGAAGGAAAAATGAAAATGTTGTCAAAAGATGAATTAGTTAAACTAATCACCAAAATTAGCCACGAAACTGTGCAAAAACCAAAATCAACATGCCAATTACTAGGAATGTTATCAAAAAACGGTGAAGCAGCCCTTGCTTATAACTTGCCTAGTACAATAAAGAAAGTCACAATAACCGAATTTTATGAGGCATATAAAGAGTTGAACAGTTCTTTGTCTATAAATCATACCTGGTATACGCAAACATTCCCTGTATATGACAGTTCTTCTCCTTGTAATTTTACTACAATCGGAGCAGTTTTTGTGCGGCTGGAATTCGCTGAATATAAATGCAACAAATATGTAAAGATAAATAAGGAGATATAACCAAATGTCTGATTTTCTTGAAATGCAACGAGATTTCGCTGTTCTTGATATTCGTAAGTTACAACAAGAATCTCTTTGGCTTCAGCAACGAAGCCTCGGTGTTGCTGAAGCAGGTCTTGATATAGACACAAAAAAACTTCTCGCTACAAAAAGGAATGCTTTTCTGCTACAAGAAGTCAAAGAAACTCTACAACAAGGTTTTATAGGACTTTCACAACAAATTGACTATCAAATATCATATCTCGGTTTGCAATTAGAAAGTTTTTCTAATCTAGTAATCAAAAAGATTTCAAACGATGAACGTGAAAATTTTGCCCGTGATGTTATCTTCAACTTAAAAAAGATTAACGAATCGCTTTCCCAAAAAAAAGATAAAAAATTTATTGCTCTTGAGGCAAAAAAACTGCTTTCACAAATAGATACTTTTAAAATCAATACACAAAGTTTTACTCAAATTCAAGACAAGGAATATTTTTTATCAACACTAGAAAGTATCCAAGTAAAATACAATGATATACCAGATGATGAAAAAAAAGAAATTGAAAATTTTTACGATGTTTACTTTTCGGTTAAAGCTGGTTTGAAAAAGCTTGAAGAAATTGAAAAAATTAAGCTTGCGAACTTTCCAGAAAAGATTGAGGAAAAAGAAAAACCAAACTGGGACGGAATTCTACTAATTGAAGGCGAACTACTCCAAGAATTAAAAAATCCGTATCGAACTTTGGAATTGCGAGGACCACAACTAAAAAATTTTATTTCTAAAGTTGATGAGCTTCCAGATTTATTTGAAAAATTCTTTGATGCAAAACAAAAATATACAATCCAAAATTATGAATATACAGTTTATCAGGAAATTAAGAAATTACAGGAAAAAGCAAAACTATATGCAGAGTTCTTAACAAACTTGCAAAAGTGCATTAATGCTTCAAACGATTACATTCAAAAAAATCCAGCGTTTGCGGAGTCATATTCGCGTTTTGATTTCGATGAACTAGAAGCAAAAATTGTTGACTATGAATCATTGCAAACGGAAGCAGAAAAGAAAAAATCACAACTAAAAAATGAAGTGAACAATCAATATCTGAAATACAAGGCGATATTATCTGAAAAAATGAATGGAATTCTTCCACCAACACCAAACAATGAGAAATCTAAGACTGAAAACAAGATTCTACCATTGATTATCATTTTTGGTATAGTTATCTTAGTAAGTTTTTTAGCGTATAAGTTTAGCAGTATTTAACACAACAAAAAACGCCCGCAATGTCGGGAAAATCTCCGAATTGCGGGCGAAAATTGTGCGTTATGAATTAGGCACTAGGCATTCTTAATCTCGCTGTCTTCAACAACTACTTTCTTCAAGTGCCAAATGTCGCGGACATAATCTTCGATTGTGCGGTCTGACGAGAATTTACCTGAATTAGCAATGTTGATAAGAGTTTTCTTTGCCCAACCTTTTTTGTCTGTGTAGGCTTTTGCAAGCTCTTCCTGAGCCTTACAATATTTGTCGAAATCGGCGAGGACATAGTAAACATCCGGGCGCTGACCTTCAACACCGTAGACCAAAGAATCATGAATCTCTTTGAAAATCTGTCGGCTTGGGTCATAAGTGCCGTCAACGAGCTGCTCAATGACCTTTTCAAGGGCAGGATTTCGTTCAAGATACTGCTGCGGGTTGTAAGAATGTTCTTCTTCCATTTTGAGAATTTCTGGAGTGGTGAGACCGAAGACAAATCCGTTCTCTTTGCCTGCTTCCTCGAAAATCTCGATGTTTGCACCGTCCAGTGTACCCATTGTGAGTGCGCCGTTGACCATGAACTTCATGTTTGATGTACCAGAAGCTTCTTTACCGGCGGTCGAAATCTGCTCAGAAACATCTGCTGCCGGGAAGATTTTTTCTGCTACAGAAACACGGTAGTTCTCGATGAAGACAACACGGAGTTTGCCACCGATTCGGCGGTCGTTGTTTACGCGCTCAGCAACAGTGTTAATCAATTTGATGATTGCCTTTGCCCGGCGATAGCCTGAAGCCGATTTTGCGCCAAAAATGAATGTTCGGTTTGGTGCGTTATAGCTTGGGTCTTCAATGATTTTGTTGTAGAGATACATGATGTGAAGCACATTGAGAAGCTGTCGTTTGTACTCATGGAGTCGCTTGACCTGAACATCAAAAATCGAATCCGGGTCAAGGAATTCGTTCTGCTTGTGCTTGAGGAATTCCACGAGGGCTTCCTTGTTGTGGCGTTTGATTGTGATAAGCTCGTTCAAAGATGCGTCATCATCAGCGAATTTTTCAAGTTCCTTGAGCTTGGTCAAATCCTTTTCCCAGCCATGACCGATTCGTTTTGTGATGAATTCAGAAAGTTCCGGGTTTGCGTTCAAGAGCCAGCGTCGCTGTGTGATACCGTTGGTCTTGTTGTTGAATTTCTTTGGATAAAGTTCGTACCAGTCTTTGAGCTCCTGATTTTTGAGAAGCTCTGTATGCAAGGCAGCAACACCGTTTACGCTGAATCCTGCATGAATTGCGAGCCATGCCATGTAGACTTTTCCATCGTGGATGATAGACATGTGATTCTGCTTCTGATAGTCGCTTGGGAATTTTGCACGAAGCTCAATCATGAAGCGGCGGTTGATTTCCTCGACAATCTGGTAAATTCGCGGGAGCAAGCCCTGGAAGATTGAGATATCCCATTTTTCAAGAGCTTCTGCCAGAATCGTGTGGTTGGTGTAAGCGAATGTTTTCTGAACGATGTCCCAAGATGCGTTCCAGCCCAAGCCGTATTCGTCCATGAGAATGCGCATAAGCTCAGGAATTGCCACAACCGGGTGAGTATCGTTAAGCTGGATAACATGGAATTCCGGGAATTTTGAGAAATCCGTGCCGTAATTTGCAACGAAGTGATGAACCAAATCCTGCAATGAAGCCGAACAGAAGAAATACTGCTGCTTAAGTCGGAGAACTTTTCCCTGTGGCCCGTTGTCGTTAGGATAAAGAACTCGCGTAACATTCTCTGCGTCATTCTGGCGGACAACTGCCTCGTGATAGCGCATGTCGTTGAAGAGCTGTAAGTCGAATCCGTCTGGAGAAGAAGCCTGCCACAAGCGGAGGGTATTCACAGTGTTTGTGTCAAAACCGACCACCGGCATATCGTAAGGAGTTGCGGTGACTTCTTCTGCATTTTCGATGTAGAAGCGATCTTGTCCGTCTGGAGTTTTGCCATATTTGATTTCGCCGCCGAATTTAACGGTTACAGCCAAGTCAGAGCGTTTGATTTCCCAAGGATCGCGGTGTTTGAGCCAGTTGTCAGGATATTCAACCTGATAGCCGTTTTCGATTTTCTGTTCGAACATTCCGTACTGATAGCGGATTCCGTAGCCGTGTCCAGGATAGTCCAAAGTTGCGAGAGAATCCAAGAAACAAGCCGCCAATCGTCCCAAGCCGCCGTTTCCCAAACCTGCGTCCGGCTCTTCGTCTTCGATAAGATTGATATTGATGTTCATGTCATCGAGGACTTTTTTGACTTCTTCTTTGATTCCGAGGTTGATAAGGTTGTTGCTCAAAGCGCGTCCCATCAAGAATTCAGCAGAAAGATAGTACAACTGCTTTGTAGGCTTTTTCTCGTAGGCGTTTCGTGTTGCCATCCAGGCAGGCATAATCAATTCCTGAACTGAAGCAGAAACTGCGTCGAACAAGTCATGGCTGTTTGCCTGAGAAATGTCCTTTCCATACTGTCGGCGAAGACGAGCGGAAAGATTCTCTCTGAATTTCTCTGCATCAAATTTCATATAAAACTCCTTTTTCGGTCTTGCACCGACCGTTTTATTTGCTTATTAAAACCAAGATGCTGTTTGCCAAAATGACATAGTGCTCTTGGGAATTTAAAGTTTCTTCATCCCCGCCCAGCAGGATACTCGTTTTGTTTTCGATTGAAGTATCGATTGCCCGGTACCATGTGCGCCCTGCTGAAGGTTTCGGAATCGTAATCGTCAAATCGTGGATATCCATATTCATGGCGACAAAAAAATCATTGTCGTCTCGCGGAAGACCGTTAGCCTTGCCACCCAAGCGGAATCCAAGATAGCGGTTCATTTTCTTCCAGTCAGGAACGGTTCCGTCAAAATTAAACCAGCTGATGTCCGGCGGATTATCAAACTGACTTGTGGCAGCTCCACCGAAGAAATTGCGCCGCTGAAATACCGGGTGCTGGCTTCGGAGAGTAATCAATTTCTGCACGAAATCGAACATCGTGGAATTATTTTTAACATCGTCCCAGTTGAACCATGAAAGCTCATTGTCCTGACAGTAGGCATTGTTGTTGCCGTTCTGCGTTCTGCGGACTTCATCGCCCGCAACGAACATTGGCGTTCCCTGAGAAATCAAAAGCGTGGTGAAGAAATTTTTGATTTGCCGGGCACGGACTTTTTCGATTTTTGGATTGATGACCGGGCCTTCGTAACCATAATTGTAACTCAAATTATTGTCGTTACCATCACGGTTTTCTTCGCCGTTGTCTTCGTTGTGCTTGCTGTTGTAAGTGACCAAATCGTTAAGTGTGAAGCCGTCATGAGCAGTGACAAAATTGATTGAGTGAATCGGGCCGCGTCCGCTCAAAGCATACAAATCGTTTGAGCCTGCGATTCTAGTCGCCGCCTCGTTTGAAGTGTGCTCGTCACCGCGAATAAAGCGGCGGATTCCGTCACGGTAATGATCGTTCCATTCGCACCATCTGCCGCCGGGAAAATTTCCGATTTGGTATGCACCGCCGCAATCCCAGGGCTCAGCGATAATTTTTGTGTTCCGTAGGATTGAATCTTCGGAAATACGCTTTGTGAGGGGCGCGATGTCTGAAGGAAAGCCATTTTCATCGCGAGTGAGTTCACTTGCCAAATCAAAACGGAAACCGTCCACATGCATTTCAAGAACCCAATAGTGCAGGCAGTCCATGATAAAATCCTGCACAACAGGATGATTTGCATTTACCGCGTTACCACAGCCAGAATAGTTCATGTAGTATTCTTTGTGGTCATGGACAAGGTGATAGAAAATTGAATTGTCAAAGCCCCGGAAATTGAGGGAGATGCCGTTTTCGTTACCCTCGGCTGTATGATTGAAGACTACATCAAGAAGAACTTCGATTCCCGCATTGTGAAGAGCCTTTACCATATCTTTGAATTCACGGACACAGCCGCCCGGACTTCTATCGCTGGCATAAGAACATTTTGGAGCAAAGAAACCGATTGTGCTGTAGCCCCAGTAATTTTTCATTCGCGCGCCAGTGCGGGGATTTACATTCGTGTTTTCGTATTCGTCAAATTCCATGACAGGAAGCAATTCCACCGCAGAAACTCCAAGCGACTGGAGATAAGGGATTTTTTCGATTACGCCGCGGTAAGTTCCAGGATGCTCAACCCCTGATGAAGGAGAAGCCGTAAATCCTTTGACATGCATTTCGTAGATGATTGATTTTTCAAGGGGGATTGAAAGCGGCTTATCATCTTCCCAATCATAATCTTCATCATCGACAATGACACATTTAGGATATTTTTCCATATATTTATCTTTTCCGGGAAGCATGTATTTAAAAACCGAGCCTTCAGAAAAAGCCTTTGCCCTGGGGTCGAAAAGAGACTGATTCTTGTCAAAACGATGCCCGCGCCCCGGCGTAAAAGGACCATCAACACGGTAAAGATACAAATCGCCCGGCTTTAAGCCTTCGACAAAAACATGCCACAAATCGCCAGTGCGGTTAGTCTCTGGATTCAGCTCAATCGTGTGATAAGGCTTTGCGTCTTCTGGAGATGAGTACAAATCGAGAAAAACTTTTTTTGCATTTCTGCTGAACACAGAAAAATAAACGCCCTTTGCCGTTACCGTAGTTCCAGGCCTCAGAGCCTTGCCAGCTGAAATCCGAATAGAGTCCATATTGGAAAGATTTTAACACAAAAGCCGCGGAATTTAAAGATAATTTTAGAATACTGATAAAGAAAGAATTATATTTTCGACAGCCGTGCCTTTTTCCAAGAAAGGCAGCTCACCCCAATTCCGCAAGCACTTCCCAGCGGGCATAGTCGGAGTTTAGTTTTTCTTCGACGGACTTGTATTCTTCGCCAGCCTTTTGCGCCAGAGTAAAATCTGAGGAAGCCATCTGCTCTTCAAGGGCAGATTTTTTTTCTTCCAACTCCATGATTTCATTTTCAAGATTTTCAAATTCTTTCTGTTCTTTGAAGGTCTTTTTTCTAGCCTTGGGTTTTGTTCCGTTAGAGGGGGAAGTCTCCCCCTCGCTACAAGCGTTCGCTACGCTACCGTTTTCCGCTACCCCCTCTGCGGGGACACCCCGCAGCGCCCCGTTTAAAAGACACGGTTCAGGCACAGCATTGTTTAGCTTTTTAGAACTATCGTTCGTATGTTTATTCTGCTCCACTTCAGCTTTTTTTGATTCAAGATAGTCAATGTATTCCGAGCATTTTCCCACAAAGCCGGAAATTCCGCCGTCTTCTTCCATAATAAACATGGTGTCGGCGATTTTGTCCATGAAATAGCGGTCGTGACTAACGATGAGTAGGCAACCTTTGTAGCCCAAGAGGAATTCTTCGAGGATATTCATGGTGAAGATGTCGAAGTCGTTGGTCGGCTCGTCCAGAATCAGGAAGTTGGGGTTGGAAATCAGAAGGCGCACCAGGAAAACCCGCTTTCGCTCGCCGCCGCTCAATGTGGAGAGCATGGAGTGCTGGATTTTTCCTTCAAAGCCGAAGTGATTCAAAAACAGGCTTGCACTCAGCGTCTTCCCGTCGTTCATGTGCACGATGTCGGCGGCTTCCTTGATGTATTCCAGGACGGTAAGGCTCAAATCTTTGAAGACCGGGTTCTGCTGGTAGTAGCCGAAGAAAGTGTTCTCGCCCTTTATAACTTCGCCTGAGTCCGGCGGTAAGTTGCCGGTAATGATGTTGAGGAGAGTGGATTTTCCGCTGCCGTTCCCGCCGAAAATGCCGATTTTCTCGCCCTTGCTGAAAGTGTAAGAGAAGTTTCGGATGACCGGCGCATTGTCCGAAGTTTTCAAGAAATTCTTGCTGATTCCGTGCAGCTCCAGAATCTTCCCGCCCAGTCGGCGGCCGGCCACTTCAAACTGAAAGCCCTTGTCCTTGGCGAATTTTTCCCGATTTATGAGCTGCATGTCCCGCTGAATCCGGGCCTTTGCCTTTGTCCCGCGGGCGCAGGGACCGCGGCGGAGCCAGTCCCGCTCAAAACGGAGCACGCTTTCAATCCGCCGCTCGGTGTTCTCTTCGATTTCCGCCTCGATTTCCTTTTTTTCAAGGTAAGTGGAATAGTTTCCCTGATAAAGCTTGAGTCGGGCGCGGAAAAGCTCAAAAATGTTGTTGCAGACCGCGTCCAGAAAATAGCGGTCGTGAGTGACCATGAGAACTGTGCGGTCTGTGTCGTGAAGATAATTCTGCAGCCAGTAAATCGTCTGAATGTCCAGGTGATTAGTCGGCTCGTCCAGAAGAAGAAGTTTTGTATCCTCCACCAGAACCTGCGCCAGCGCGACTTTTTTGACCATGCCGCCTGAAAGCTCGTTCATTTTGCGGCTCAAGTCGTTGATGCCGAGAACTCCCAGAATCGAGCGGATTTGGCTTTCATAGTTCCAGAGATTGCCTTTGTCCATTTCAAGGGTGAGTTCGTCGAAGCGTTTCTGCTGACCGTTAGTTAGTCCATCGGCCATTTTATCGCATAAATCTTCGTATTCTCTGATGATTTTGAGTTTGGGGCTTTCTGATTTGAAAATATGCTCGCGGATTGTGTTTTTTCCGTCAAATTCAGGATTCTGGGAAAGATAACTAACTCCCGATAGTTTGTTTATCGTAATCTGACCGTCATCAGCTGGCAGGACTCCCGCAATTACATTCAAAAGCGTGGATTTGCCGGTTCCGTTTCGTCCGATAATGGCGGCTTTGTCGCCTTCGTTAAGGCCAAAAGTGACATCCTTAAAAAGAGGAGCTTCACGCCCCATTTTAGAAAGTCCATTTACAGAAAGTATGTTCATAATTCACAGCGCGACAAGGAGGGGTCGCGATTCTCCATTATTTTTCAGACTTTGGGAAGATTGTGATTCCCAAAAGCTGATATGATTTTGTTATCGGATAAGGGGAGAAAAGAATTGCAAGAATTCCTTCTGTTAATTTATGCCCCTTGCTTTTCTGCTCGTGAGATTTTAAATTTTCGCACTTCTGTTGTACAAAATCGCGAGCAATTTCAAAGGCTTTTTCATAATCAGCAGTCAAAATCCAAAGCTGAATGGAAAAAGTCGTTGAAAGAAGATTTGATGTTCCTGAGCCATAAATCGAATTAAAATGCTCATGCTCCCTATGAGACGGCACGCCTTGTGATGCAAACAGACTTTGAATCATGGTGCAATCCTGTAATGATGCTACTTTCAAAAACAGCTGGTGTGATTCACCTTTCTGACAGCGTTCAAAATATTTTTCATCAAATTCTTCAGGTATTTCATTTTCATTTGTCATTTCAGAAGACGTATCCCTTAAATCGGCAAAGGAATTTTCAATATTTTTGTCGGCTGTCATTCTGCTTAAAATTTTACTGATAAAAGCGATTAGTAAAATAACTACACCAAGGATAAAAAGATTGTTCATTTTTTTATGTTTTTTTCTTCCTGCCAGTCTTTACAACTTATAAAAAAATGGTCGCCAGAACGGCCGTCGATTCCCGTGGCAAATTCAATTCCGTCTTCTGGGCGCTGGTCTTTGTAGTTTGAAACCGAGTACCAGTAAGTACACTCAACATCGTTATCATCATTATCCACATATTCAGAGGCAAGCTCGAAAAAAAAGAAATAATTACAGCCTTCCCTTTCGATTAAGGAATTTTCATCGATTGGAAGTTTGATTCCGCAATAATATTTAGCAAAATTTTTTGACGCTTTTATAAATTCTTCTTTTGTCATTTTTATCACACAAATTCCTGTTTTTCTAAAAAATTATAGCATAAAGTCAGAAAAGATAGAATCTATGTGAGATGTAAGGCTTATAGGTGAATAAGGTTTTGTAGTTTTTTATTCTCCAGTAACTTCCCCAAGGGCAAGAACGGCATTCCGAACGCAATCCGCGCACTCGCAGAGGACTTTTCCGCTTTCCGCGCCTTTCAAATCCTTGCAGGTTACGGCTCCGCACTTTTCCCGGAATTTTGAGAGAAGTTCCCGGCTCTGGCGGACTGTGCCGTTTCCGTCGGTGCGAAGTCCTAAAATCATGTTGGCTCCAATCAGCGCGCCGCAAGTGGCTTCCATGCAGCCCATTCCGGCCGCAAAGCCAGCGGACATTTTCTGCAAAGTCGCCTCGTCTACGCCTGTCGTATCGGCAAGAACTTTCGTGACCGCCTGGCAGCAATTACACTGCCCGGTCGCCTTAAGGTTTGCGGCAATATCCGCCCTTTCCCGAATCGTCATTTTAGTACCTCTTTAATCTTCAATTTGCAGATGCCCTGCGTCATTGTTCCCATGGGGCAGAACGTGCACCATGAGCGGGGCTTGTACAAAAGCATCACAATCAGGCCAATCAGCGTCGATGTGAGCATGAGACTGTAAAAGCCGTAACTGAATTGTACCACCCAATCAAAATTTTCGGGAAGTAGTCCAGGCGTATAAGCCCATTTCCATGGAAGTCTAAAAGTCCAGAAAAGCTTAACCGCCTGCCGAAGATTCTCTGCCCCGCTGGCCACAAGCCAAGTCTGAAAAACTATATTTCCGAACATAGTCAGAAAGAAAATCAAAAATCCCCAGCGGAAATATTTTGAAGAAAGGGCGCGGGGTGTGGTCTTGTTGCGGGAAAGCCGGAGTTTGCTCCCCAGCAAATTGAAAAGTTGCCCCCGCCCGCAGTAATTGTTGCAGAACTTTTTGTTTCCGCCGAAAATCGCGAATCCCAGCGGAAGAAGAAAATCAATCATGCCCAGCCAAGCAAAGAGTATGTTAAAAAATCCCAATGAAAAATAGATAATCGACCATATCCAAAGATAGTTGTACCAGTGTTTTTGATTTAATGACTTCATGCGCTGGCCTCCCGCTCAACAGGAGCAATACAGCCCACAGGACAGGTTTTTCCGCATAAGCCGCAGCCGACGCACAAGTCAATATCGACCTTCGCATAGCAGCCGCGGAAGACCGAAATCGCCCCCCGCGGGCACACATTCCCGCAAGCTCCGCAGGCCACGCAGCGAGACTTATCCACGCCCGCATATTTTTTTGATTTTGCCATAGTACCTCTCAGACACAGATTTTTTGCATCTGAGAGGAAATTTAACAGGAAAAAAATGATTTGTATGTGATGATGTCACATAAATAGAGAAAAGTTGGAAAACTACTTAGCGAATTTATCTAAAAAATCGACAAGAAGTTTTTCTTTTTCGGAAGAAAGCTCTTCACATTTTTTTATGATTTCTGAGTGTTTACGGTAAAGACGAAGTTGATTTTGTTCCTCATCATAGTTTTTTACTGAATTGATTCCTTCACTTCCGTTCACAAGATATTCTACAGAAACTTCCAAAACAGAAGCGATTTTTATTGCCAAATCTGCCTGAGGGCAACTTTTTCGAGAAATTCCTTTTGAAATGTAAGACTCTGGGAAACCTGCTTTTTTGCCAAGTTCTTTCCTCTCCATTCCTAAAAATTTTAGTTCTTCATCTACATTTTCCCAAAAAGTCATAGTTTATTTTATAACCAATTGGTACTCATCTCTTTATTAAAATTCCAATGGGTATTATTATATCAATAAAAATACCAAAAGGGATTTTTTATATAATTTAAAACCTTTTGGAAGTATTGGAGTTCAATAAATTTTTATGGCAAAAAACGCGAGTCTCGGAAAAGCCAGGGATGCAAAAGAAGATGAGTTCTACACTCAGTTAAATGATATTTCTAACGAGCTTAAATATTATAAAGAACACTTCAAAGGTAAAACTGTACTGTGCAACTGCGATGACCCGCGAGTAAGCAATTTCTTTCATTACTTTTCCTACAATTTTGAAACGCTGGGCTTGAAAAAACTGATTACAACCTGCTATAAAAATCAGGAGCGGGATTTGTTCAGCCAGAACAACAGCGAAAAAGCAATCAGCCTTGAATATTGCGGTGAGAAAAATGGTAGCAAAATTCCAACTGTAGAAGAAATTGGAATCAGAGAACTACAGGGTGACGGAGACTTCAGAAGCAAGGAATGTATTGAACTTCTAAAAGAAGCCGACATTGTGGTAACAAATCCTCCATTCAGCCTTTTCAGAGAGTATGTTGCACAACTGATT
>ODAI010619271.1_pt1 | contig 83740 bp, 86 predicted proteins | sample 1539321 | NCBI WGS metagenome assembly ODAI01 (sample SAMN02144231, study PRJEB22623) | gut metagenome | biome: sheep rumen | host: Ovis aries | place: New Zealand | reverse complement strand
TCATTTCTGCAACTGTATCTAAAAGGGCGCTTAAATGACTAGTATTGTCCCCCCCCCCGAAGATGCAAATCGGTTATTACTGCAATATTGAAATCATGCGTAATTTTATCTGTCTCTACTGTGAATCTCTCTACTTCCATATTATCCTCTATTTTTATTCATCTATCAATTCAATATCTGCGCCTACTGCTTTCAATTTTTCGACAATATCCTCATATCCTCTTAAAATGTGCTCAATATTTTCTATGACTGTTGTTCCTTCTGCTATGAGCCCCGCGATAATGAGTGCTGCTCCTGCTCTTAAGTCGGAAGCACACACTGTAGTACCTTTTAACTTAGCTGGACCATAAATATGAGCCTTTTTATTTGTATATTCTATGTTTGCACCCATTTTAATTAGCTCTGGGTAATGACCTATTCTATTTTCGTAAATAGTTTCTTCAAAAATACATTCCCCATCTGCTTGAGTTAAAAGTGTGCACATGGGTTGGCCTAAATCTGTAACAAATCCGGGGTATACAAGTGTTTTGATATCCACAGGTTTTAATTTGTCTGCTTTACTCACTATTACAGAATCGTCTTCTATCTTCAAGTTTACTCCCATATCGCGAATTTTTGATAAAAGAGTTCCTGTATGTGTCGGTATAACGTTACTTACTTTTAAATTGTTTCCTGTAAGTGCTCCAATCATGATGTATGTTCCAGCGACAATACGGTCTGGAATGGTTTCTATAGTCGCACCATGTAGATGTTCAACACCTATAATCTTTATAGTATCAGTTCCCGCTCCACTTACTTTAGCTCCCATATTGTTTAAAAGGGAGGCAACATTAATTATTTCTGGTTCTTTTGCAGCATTTTCTATCGTCGTAATACCGTTTGCTAAGGATGCTGCCAACATTGTATTTATGGTAGCACCAACACTAGGAAAATCTAAATATACGTTCGCCCCATGCAAGTTTTCAGCGTCTAACGTATATTTACTTTCTTCTTTTTTTACTTCAGCACCAAGTTGTTCGAATGCCTTAATATGTAAATCGATCGGTCTTGCACCAATTTTACATCCCCCAGGAAAGCACATTTCTACATGTTTAAAACGTGCTAGAAGCGCTCCCATAAAGTAATATGATGCACGCAGTTTATCAGAAAATTCTTCAGGAATAGGCTCACTTTTAACATTTGCACCATTAATCTTTAATGTACCTTCCCCAAATTCGATATCGCCACCTAATAGTGAAATAATCCTTTTAAGATTTTCTGTGTCAGAAATACGAGGCACATTTAAAATTGTTACAACCTCATCTGTAAGAATAGCAGCTGGTATTAGTGCAACAACACTATTTTTAGCACCCCCAACAGATATTTCCCCGCTTAATGTCTTTCCACCTTTAATAACTATTTTTTTCATATTCATCACTAATTAAAATATATGCTATATGGAGAATAAAGTCAACCAAAAACCTACGATTTTACAATACTTAAGATGGCAAGTATTATCATAATCGATATTCCTACCACCTTAGATATATCTCCGAATTTTTCGCTTATATATTTGCCAATAATTAATCCTATTAATGTAAAGGTAAAACTAAAAATTGAAAAAGTTGCAGCACTTAAAAAAGTATTAATTAGACCGTTAGTCAAAGTAAACCCTACCGCGAAACTATCTACACTTACGCTTAGTGCTAAAGCAAGCACTCCCAAGATTGATAGGCTAGGCATGCTAACATTCTGTCTAAATTCTTTAATCATTTCTATGGCAATGTATAAAAAAATTGCGCCTGTAATAATCCCAAAGTCTATATGGATTAGTTGTTTTATCGTATTTCCAAGAATACTACCAATTATAGGCATCATGAAGTGAAAAATTCCCACTGTAAGTGCAATTATAATTACAGTTTTTCTATTTATAATATTGAATGACTCTATTGAAATTGCAAAACTAAATGCATCCATAGACAATGAAATGCCTAGTAAAATAATTGTTATATAGTTCAAAATATCACCAATTAATTATATTGGCTTAGCAAATCTTTTATTAAAAATCTGTATTCATTATTACCATTATCATCTATTTGACAGATTGGTGGATATAAGGCACACCACCAGTTTTCCCCTTTACCTTCATTTAAAGTTACCACAAGTGATTGGTAATTACCGGAATTATATGTCACTCCATTATATGTCTTCTCTGGAAAATAGTTCAATCCATAATTGATAGAAAAGTTATCTTCGATTGAATAATCTTTTAATGTTTTTTCGATTGTATTAGTAAGCTCAGTGATACTGTTTTTTAATATATCGTCTGCCTCTTCATAAGTCTTAGCATCCTTAAGTTTATCACTCAATTTTTTTGTTATTATATCTTTGATAATCATTTTGTCTTTTTGATCTTTTTTGCTGTTAGACGCAGCAATAACACGCATTCTAATGGATGTAGACGGAATCTCTACATATTCTTTTTTACTAATATAATTAATTGTTAAAAATGCTAGTATTATTAAGATTAATATTTTTTTCATAAAAAATAACCCTTTCAATATTGTAATGGGTTATCTTCTAGAAGTTTATTCACAATTATTAAATATAAATATATATCTCTCCAAATTGTTATAGTCTTTTTCTACTACAATCTGCGACTCTTTATAAATCTTCTTTGCATAAGAACAAATCCTTTTTGATTGGTTTTCTCCTATCTCAAATGCAATTATGTTTTTTTTATATAGTAGACCTTTAGATATATCGAGAATTTTTTTATAAAATTCAATATCATCATATTTTGTATAAAGTGCCATACTAGGTTCATATCGCGTATTTGGAGTCACATAATCCCCTTTAACAAGATACGGCGGATTGCTTACAAGTACGGAATATTTTCCCCTTATTTTGCCCCTTAATACATCTTTTCGTATCAATTTTACTCTTTGTTTATTCCTAACCATATTTCTGTATGCTACGCCTAATGCTAAGAAACTTTTATCAATACATGTTACAGTTGAATCATAAAAGTATTTCTTTAATGTAATACCTATACATCCGCTTCCAGTACATAAATCGATAATATCAGCGTTCTTAAAATCATTCTTCACCATGTATTTTTTTAACTTATCGACAAGTAATTCTGTTTCGAATCTCGGAATTAACACATTTTTATTGACAATAAAATTTCCATTTAGAAAATCGACATTTCCAATTGCATACTGAACAGGATAATCGTTTTTAATTTTTCTTACTATTTTTTTTAATTTTTTTTCACTGTACTTATCAGTTAAAAGCTTCCAATCCAAGTTATTAATAAAAGAAGGCCTAACCATTTAAGCCAGCTCCTTCTAGTTTTAATCTCTGATCTTCTGTTATCAGTGCTTCAATAATAGGATCTAATCCTCCATCCATGACTTTTTCTAAATCCATAATAGAAAAATTTATTCTATGATCAGTCACCCTATTTTGAGGATAATTATAAGTTCTTATTTTTTCAGAGCGATCGCCAGTACCAATTTTACTACGACGCTCATTGCCCTGTTCTAACTCTTGTTTTCTCATTATTTCATCATTAATTTTAATTTTTAAGAGTCTCAAAGCTTGTTCTCTATTGTTCAATTGACTTCGTTCAGTTTGACAAGCAACGGCTATACCAGTTGGTATGTGCGTCAATCTAACAGCCGAATTACTCGTATTTACCGATTGACCTCCTGCTCCACTTGAATGGAAGACATCCATTTTAATATCTGATTCATTTATTTCTATGTTCACATTTTCGACTTCAGGCATTACTAAAACTGTTGCCGTTGAAGTATGCACTCTTCCTTGTGTTTCTGTGGATGGTATTCTTTGAACACGATGTGCACCACTCTCATATTTTAATTTTGAATATACATTTTCTCCCTTAATCATACATTCGATTTGAGAATAGCCACCACTTGCACCATCTACTGAATGGATTACCTCAATTTTCCATCCTTGCTTTGTAGCATAATATGAGTACATCCTAAATAAGTCTCCCGCAAAGATGTTCGCTTCGTCACCACCAGCTGCTCCTCTTATCTCCATTATGATGTTTTTACCATCGTTTTCATCTTTTGGTATAAGTAAAATTTCTATTTCATGATAAAGATTATCTCTTTTAGTTTCTAATCTACTTATTTCATCTTTAATCATATCTTGCATATCGGGGTCATTTTTCATCGAATTTAATTCTGCAAGCTCACTCAAGCACTTCGTATACTCATCATACTTTAGTACAGTCTCTTCAAGCTCACTTTTTTGTTTGGAAAGTTCTTTAAGTTTTTGGAAATCATTTAAAACTTCTGGATTACTCAATTCCTGTTCCAACTCTTTATATTTTTCTTTAATGATTTGAAGTCTTTCTTCCATATCAATCTCCTACATTGCGGAATCTTCATCTACGTCGTCAATTATAACTAAGTCTGATAAATCGTCTTCCTCGACGTCGTCATCTTCTTTTGATTCGTCGTAATTTGTTTCATCCTCTTCGTCATCTTCTTGAGAATCTTCTTCTAAAACCATTTCTTCGTCTTCGTCTTCACTATCGAGTTGCATACCCTTATTGTGCTTAATTCTTAAATCCCAATATCCTTCTTCTAACATAATAAATCTTTTGTCTGTACTTAACAATTCAAAAAAATCTGTAATGTGTTCCTGGCACTCATTTTCATCCAAATTCATCAATTTTCCGACTTCGTTTAGAAGATCTATTATCTTCATTTTTTTGTTGCTAGACTGCAAAATTACAAAAGCAACATCGTTATAATTCATTTGTTCAAGTTCTTCGCTAGTTAACTCTATTTTTTTCATATGGTCCTCCAAATTTATCGTTTTTATTATATGCTTTATAACATAATCTATATAGGCATTAATAAACTCGTAACAAATTATTACATAATAGTTTGGCGTTGTCAACTATTATTGAACTATTTTTAAATTCATTTTAATTGGAAGGTCTTGGCTCTCTAATTTATATATTAAATCGAACCCATCTTCTTTATGGATATAATCAGCAAATTCAAGTGGTATATCCACTTCGATATTTTCTTTTAACAATTCAAGTTTTGATTTTTTCTCACCTTTGTAAATTTCTAACGTAAATATGCTTTCATCAGTTTTTCTTTTAAAAACTAGATTAATATTATTAAAATTTATTTCATAACTATTTTCTTTATCTTCGATTATAAACTCATTATTTTCTAAATTTATATGAGTAGTTAATAATATTTCTTTACCTAAATACATTGTAAATACATATTCATTCATAGTTAACACCTCTTATAAAATCCAGTACATTATACCATAATAAATAGAGAAATGAGTGATTTTTATAAAAAATAAAATTAAAATAATATTAAAAGTTCTATTCTTATTGTCGATTACAATCATACTTATTATTGGTGGCTTGTACCTATATGCTTTTTTATCTCCGAAAATTAATATTAAAACTAACGGAAAATATTATATATATGATAAATATAATCAGTTAGTATATCAAGGTTCTTCGTCATCTGAGTGGATTAATCTTGAAGATGTTGGAAAGGACATGAAAAATGCGATAGTAAGCATAGAAGATAAAAATTTTTACAAACATCAAGGATTTGATTACCTTAGAATAATAAGAGCCATGTTAAATAATATTAAAAATAAAAGAGTTGTCGAGGGAGCATCAACGATTAGTCAACAGTATGTTAAAAATTTATACTTATCATTTGATAAGACATGGAAAAGAAAAATTGAAGAAGCTCTTTTAACCTTAGAGTTAGAAGTACACTATGGAAAAGATGAAATATTGGAAGGATACTTAAATACTATAAACTTTGGTGAAGGAAATTATGGAATAGAAGAAGCCTCTAAGTTTTATTTTAACAAATCAGCAAGAGATTTAACTATCGAGGAATCTTGTATATTAGCAGGTATACCAAAAAATCCATCAAATTATAATCCGGTTTCAAATTACGAATTATCCATAAAGCGAGCTAAGACAGTCGCTCATACTATGTACAAAAATAAGATGATTTCAAAAAAAGAGTATAAATCATTATTTAAAAACAAAATAGAAATATACGGTAAACGAGAAAAAAATAATCTTCAAACTCTTATGTATTACCAGGATGCAGTATTAAACGAATTAGGGACCATTAAAAGCATACCCAATAGTATTCTAGACACTGGAGGATTAAAGATTTATACATCTTTAGATTTGAATATTCAAGAATCGATAGAAAAAGCTATAATTGATAATATGAAAGAAGATGATACTCAAGTATCAGCCATATATGTTGACCCCAAGACTGGAGCAGTCAATGCGCTCGTCGGTGGAAAAGATTATAGTAAAAGTCAGTATAACAGGGTTATAAAATCTTCACGACAAGTTGGTTCAACAATAAAACCTTTTCTATATTACTCCGCTCTAGCAAATGGTATGACTATGTCTAGTACATTTTCCAGTGAAAAGACCACATTTAATCTATCTGGCAATAAAGAATATTCTCCATCCAATTACGGAAATATTTATGCTAACAAAAATATTACAATGGCTGCTGCTCTTGCATATTCTGATAACATATATGCTGTTAAAACTCACCTATTCTTAGGAGAAGATAATCTTGTCAATACAATGAAAACAATGGGACTTAAGAAAAAACTGGATTCACTTCCGTCTCTGGCTCTTGGTACAATTGAAATCAATATGCTCGACTATGCTAAAGCATACTCGACTCTTGCAAGCGGAGGATATGATAGAAATATACATCTTATAGAACGAGTTGAAGACTCAAACGGCCAAGTTCTGTACGAAAGAAAAAATCGCGATATTTTATTATTAAACTACAATTATGTATTCATAATCAATGAAATGATGAAAAACACTTACAATCCTCTTTTTATCGATTACAATAGTCCAACAGCGATTCAAATTAAGGGACGGCTTACCCATGATTATTCGATTAAAACGGGAACTACAGATAACGATCACTGGGTTATAGGATATAATCCGGAAGCTCTATTAATGGTTTGGACTGGATGTGACAACAATTCATCCAGCAGTAGTGGATATTCAAAAATTACAAAGAATATTTGGGCTGATTCCATAGAAGCTAGTTTAAGTAATACTTCTACAGACTGGTACCCTATCCCCGATAATGTAATTGGGATTCCTCTAAACCCAATCACAGGAGAATATGGTACTTCTAAAAACAGTATATTTTATTTTATCAAAGGAACAGAACCAATTAATAACAACGATAAAAAAAAGAATCAATCATGATTCTTTTTTAATCTTTATTGTTATCTGATAAACATCTTCGAAGTCATATTCTTCGAGTTCGACTTTAAATCCTTCATCTTCTATGTCTCTAACAGAATCTCTTACCCTATTGATTTGATCACCGATGTTTTTCTTTTCTCTATTTTCTTGCTTTTTCTTCTCTTCGATATCCTCTTTAGTAAGAATGTCACCAAACATATCAAAAGTTTCAATTTTTTCTTCTGTATTATTTGATGTTGATACTTCTTGACTTGAATTATTCAACGGAATTTCGAATAACTCGGTAGTCATTTGAGAAGAACCGAATGGATTAAAAGCTGGCGGTACTGCAGGCTCTTCTGTAAAGAAGTTAACGGGTTTCTGTTCTAAATCAGTTGATTGTTGTATATTAAAACCAAAAAGGCTTTTATTTTCAACGTCATTATTAGTATCTCCTACTGGACCCATGCTTGTATCACCGCCTTCACCTTCACTATCCGAAGATGTATTCATTTTTTTAATTTCGTTGTCGAGTTGTTTTACAGTTAACCTCTCTTTAATTATTCTATCTAACATTTTCTTTTGTTCATCAGGATTAGTCAATTGAAGTAAGCTTCTAGCGTGACGTTCGCTTATCTTTTCATTTAATAATGCATCTTGAACTTCATCGCAAAGATTTAATAAACGCATTTTATTGGCGATTGTCGATTGAGCCACTCCAATTTTTTGAGCTAACTCATCTTGAGTCATATATCCTCTATCTAAAAGTGTCTTATAACTTTGCGCTTCCTCTATGCTTGTAAGGTTTTTTCTTTGGACATTTTCAATTAATGCTACTTCTGCACTTTCGTCGTCACTTAGGTCCCTTACGATTGCAGGCACTTTTTTTAGTCCTGCCATACATGATGCCTTATAACGTCTTTCACCTGCAATAATTTCATATTTGTTTCCTACTTTTCTTAAGACAAGTGGTTGTATTACACCGTGTACCTTAATGGAGTCTGAAAGTTCCTGTAGTGCTTTTTCATCAAATGTTAAACGCGGTTGAAACCTGTTAGGTATTATATCTTCAACAAATATTTCTTGTACAATTTCATTATTCATGGGACATCCCCTTTACTCTTTTTTATTCTTTTACCTATAACACAATACTAAACTATTTTATTTACTTTTGCAATGGCTTTTTAGATATTTTTTCAAATAATCGAGGATATTTTATGTCTGTTTTACACTTTTTAGCTATTACAATAAAAGATCTTACGTCACTACGTTCATATAGTGTCGTATTTGCAACTAACTCTAATACACCACCTAATTCATTTATTGCATATTTACTTGCCTCTAATTCTTCTTGATATTGGCCCTTATAGGCAATGAACTTTCCACCAATTTTTACAAAAGGAATTGATAATTCAGATAAAATTGGAAGTGACGCGACGGCTCTTGATATGACAAAATCAAAACCTTCTCTATTACCTTCGATATATTTTTCAGCTCTAGAATTAATTACGTGATATTCAATATTTAATTCTTTTTTTAATTTTTCCAAAAATTCTGTTTTTTTACCATTGGAATCGAGTAAGTAAAGATCTATCTCAGGTATTAAAATTTTTAACGGCACGCCTGGAAATCCAGCACCGCAACCGATATCTAAAATCCTACCATAAATTTTATAGTACTTTAAAACTAATATAGAATCATAAAAGTGTTTTAAATAAACTTCATCGACACTTTTAATCGCTGTTAGATTAGTATGCAAATTATAATCTAGTAAAAATGTTGCATATTTTTTAAATAGTTCTTTTTGATATTCTGTAAGGGTAAATCCTAATTCTTTTAAGGCTTCTATAAATATTTCTTCACTCATTTTTGCTATACTCCTTCTTTAAATATATTGCGAGTATCGATATATCTGATGGATTAACACCACTTATTCTTGAAGCTTGTGCGATAGTTTCTGGTCTTATATTTTCTAACTTTTGTCTTGCTTCGCTTGCCAAATTTTTGATTTTACTATAGTCGATGTCACTTGGAATTTTCTTTTCCTCTAATTTGACCATTCTTTCGACATCTTTAATAGTCTTATCGATATATCCAGAATATTTTATATCTATGATTGCCTCATATATTATATCTTCATCTTTTTCAGGAATATATTTTTTAAGTGAGTCAATAATTTCCATTGAAACATCACTTCGCTTAATCAAATCATAAAATGAGATGGTTGAAGTTATATCTAGTATATCGTCAATGTCTTCCTTTTTTAGTTTAATATTCTTTAATGATTCTTTTAACTTATTAATCCTTTCAATTTTGTCATCTAGTCTCTCTTTTTGAAATTCACTTATAAGTCCAACTTCATATCCGTAATTTCTTAGTCTCAAGTCTGCATTGTCATGCCTTAAAATAAGTCTGTACTCTGCTCTCGATGTGAGCATTCTATAAGGTTCGATTGTACCTTTTGTGACTAAGTCATCTATTAGTACGCCAATATACGCATCACTTCTTTTTAAAATGAGAGGATTTTTATTTTTTAATTTTAAAGAAGCATTAATTCCCGCGATTAATCCTTGTCCTGCTGCCTCTTCATAACCACTAGTACCGTTTATTTGTCCTGCTGTAAATAAATTCTCTATTATTTTAGATTCAAGGGATGGCTTTATTTGCAAAGGGTCTATGGCGTCGTACTCTATCGCGTATGCATATTCTAGTATTTTTGCATTTTCAAAACCTTCTAGTGAGTGAACCATTTCTTCCTGAATGTTTTCTGGCATTGATGTCGAAAATCCTTGCAAATATAGAGAATTATAGTACTTGCTTGTGGGGACGACGCTTTGTGGTTCTAAAAACAATATATGTTTTTCTTTGTCGCTAAACCTTACAATCTTGTCCTCAATGCTTGGACAATATCTAGGACCAACTCCTTCTACTATCCCACCATACATACTCGATAGTTTTAAATTGTCTCTAATAATTTTGTGCGTTTTATCGTTAGTATATATAAGGTAGCAGCACTCTTGCTTCTCAGGATCATATATTCTTTTTTCGTCGAAACTAAATGACCAAACATGATTGTCTCCTGGTTCTTTTTTCATTTTACTATAATCTATAGTTGTTGCATCAATTCTAGGTGGTGTACCGGTTTTAAGTCTCAGTAGTTTAAAACCATACTTTTTCAAATTATCGCTTAAATGATTAGATCTTTTTTCGCCATGCGGACCTTCATCCTTTTTATTAAATCCTCTCAATATTTGGCTTTTTAAGTAGGTTCCCGTGGTAAGAATTACTATATTTGATTCAATATGTTCATTATTTTCTAAAATTATTCCTTTAATTTTTCCATCGACTACTATTAAATCTTCTACCATTCTTTCCATTACTGTTAAGTTCGGAAGATTTAATAATATTTCCTGCATTCTTTTTGGATATGTTTCTTTATCTGCTTGGGCACGAAGACACCTAACAGCTGGTCCTTTACTTCCATTCAGCATCTTCATTTGTATTTGTGTTTCATCTGCAACTTTACCCATTAATCCGCCTAGGGCATCAATTTCTCGTACAATTATACCTTTACTTGTTCCACCTATCGATGGATTACAAGGCATATCACCTATATTAGATATATTCCCAGTTATAAGTAGTGTTTTATGTCCTATTTTTGCAGTGGCATGAGCGGCTTCTATTCCAGCGTGACCTCCACCGACAACTATTACTTCGTATTTCACAATTATTCACCTCCTATTTTTTAAATGATTAAACTCCTATTTACCAATACAAAAATTTGAAAATAATTCATCTAACAAATCGTCTTTGTAATTTTCGCCTAATATATCGCCAAGACAGTTTCTTGCACTAGTCAAATCTATCTCAATTATGTCTACAGGCAACTTCTTTTGTGTTGCCACAATCGCTCTATTAATTGAATCCTTAACCTGTTCCATCAATGCTAATTGTCTAGCATTTGAAATATAAGTAAAATCCTTTTTTGTAATATCCGATAATGAAAATAACTCGATAATTTTATTTTTTAATGCGTCTAATCCGTTTTTACTAATAGTATTTCCATATATTACTTCTTCACCAAAATCATAATTACACTCTGATTTTAAATCATCTTTATTGACCATTATGATATGTTTCTTTTTCTTAATACTATCAAGTATTTTTTTCTCTTCATCTCTAATTGGTTCATTAATTGGATGTATAAATATTATTAAATCCGAATTATCTATGGCAATCATACTTTTTTCTACACCAATTTTTTCTACTTTATCTTCAGTATCTCTAATACCTGCAGTATCGATAAAATTTATTAATACGCCGTTTAATTGCATATGGCCTTCTACAGTGTCTCTTGTAGTACCAGCAATATCTGTTACTATTGCCTTTTCTTCTTCTAATAAAGCATTTAAAATACTACTTTTACCGACATTTGGTAAGCCTATAAGCACCACATTGATTCCGTTTTTTATAATTCTTCCTGTGTTACTTTCTGATAGCATTTTATCTACTAACTCTTTTATCTTTTGTAAAGCCTCGGTCATTTTACTATGATCAACTGTCTCTATGTCTTCGTACTCTGGATAATCTATATTAACTTCTATATTAGCTTCTATTTCTAATATCATTTTTTTAATTGTACGTATAATTTCCGATAATTTACCGCTTAAATGGTTCATAGATAGATTTCTCGCATTGTCAGTTTCTGCGGAAATTAAGTCACCCACTGCCTCAGCTTCTACCAAGTCTATTCTTCCATTTAAAAATGCTCTTTTTGTGAATTCACCTGGTTCTGCAAGGCGACATCCGCTATTTAAAAGAATTTCTAATACTTTATTTGTAGTAGCAATGCTTCCGTGTATATTTATTTCTACTATGTCTTCCGTAGTATATGTTTTGGGAGCGCGCATTACTGAAACTAGTACTTCATCTATTATTTCATTATTAAATTTAATATGTCCATAATTTATGGTGTGACTTTTAACTTTTTTTAAGTCTTTACCTTCAAATATAGAGTTAACTATATCTATAGCGTCGACTCCGCTAACTCTTATAATAGCAATACCTCCTACACCAAGAGCAGTACTAATTGCACATATCGTATCAGACATAAAGATAACTCCCTTCAAAAAATCTAACCTATTATAGCAGATTATCAAGCATTTGAAAAGAGCGATATATTTCGCTCTTTATTCCTCATCCTTTGGTTTAATAACGACATGCCTATTTGGTTCTTCTCCTGTACTCTCAGTATAAATACCTTTAAAGTTTGCAAGCGCATTGTGAACTACAAGTCTTTCATAGGCGTTCATATTATCCATTTCAACAGCTACTTTTGTATGTGCTACTTCTTTTGCTAATCTTTTGGCAGTCTTTTCTAAATACATTATTTGCTTATCTTTATAATTTTCAACATCTAATGAAATATATGGTGTAGCTCCGAATTTTACTTTTACTGCGTTTCTTACTATTACTTGTAAACAAGAAAGTGTACGGCCCTGTTTACCAATTAAAATTGGATTATCGTCCGAATACATTTTCACTTGAATTTGACGATCTCTAATTTTTGTTTCATATGTAACTGTCAATCCCATAGATGATAAAACGCCTGACAAATACTCTTTTACATATTCAACTACATCTGTTAGAGGTGTTACGGTCAATTCAAAGACTGATGATTTAAATAGTCCACCCTTTTTTTCTTCACTATATATTATTACTTCGTCTTCATTGGCATTCAATTTCTGTAATGCTAACTTTAAAATTTCATCATAACTTTTTCCAGAAAATTTATTTACTTCCATATTTAACTACCTCTTTGCCTTTTTTGTGATTACTTTTCCCTTTGGTTCATCTTTTTTCATCGTCTTTTTAATTATTATATTTTGTATTATCATGAATAGATTTGATACTATCCAGTACAATGCTAATGCAGTCGGAAGGCTTAATGATGCAATAGATATGAATACTATCATAAAAATCATCATCATCTTCATTTGTTTTTCTTGTCCTTCTCCACTAGAAGTACTGCTCATAGTATTTTTATAAGAAAAATATGTCGATGCGATTATCAATACTATTATAATGATATATAAGAAATTACCATTTTTGATTCCAACTGACGGACTTGTACCAAGTTGTAGTGACAATAAAGAACCTTCAAATATGGCTGGAACTCTATTTATTGCCTCTAGAAAAGCTAGTAAAATTGGCAATTGGATGAAAGATACTAGACAACCTCCTGCAGGATTAATGCCGTACTTTTTGTATACTAACATCATTTCTTGACTCATCTGTACTGTCTTTTCTTTATCGTTTCCGTATTTTTTTTGAATTGCCTGTAATTCAGGTTGTGCCTTTTTCATATTTTCAGACTGCATCATGCTCTTTTTAGTAAAAGGCATCAATATTAGTCTAATGATTACACCAAGTATCATGACAGCAAGTCCATAGTTTTTAACTAAAAGTCCTATTTTTATTATTAACCAAGCTAATGGTTTAACAAATAATACTTCAAGTAGACTTTTATTATAAGAAATATCGCTAGGTTTAAAATCTTTACAATGAGATAATTTATCATAGTCGACATCTAAGTTTTCCTTATTACTTTCATATATTTCTTTTAATTCTTTACTTTCTGGTAAACATAGTATATTTGATGTAATAGCCTGTCCAGTTTTTTCATTTATTACTCTCTTTTTATTATCATCTTGCAAATATTTTGTACAGCCAGTTAATAAAACTATTAGAGTTAGTACTATTACAACTAAACTTTTCTTTTTCATTCGTTTTTTCCTTTCATGAGATTGATTATTGATTCGTTCATTTGACCAAAACTACTAGTCAAACACCCGTCCCTTATCATTATAATATAATTATATGAATTTTTAAATATATTTCTATTTTTATCAATTATAGCCCTTGTTTGTCTTTTTAATCTATTTCTAGTCACAGCAGAACCTATATTCTTTTTTATTGCAATGCCAAATTTTATATTTTCCGATTGTGATTTAGAAGTATATATGACATAATTGTTATCTTTAATGTACCTACCATGGCGAATTATGTCGTTAAAAAGAGTTTTATCTTTAATCATTTCAAATCTCTTCATTATATGTTTTTATCCTCCTATTTAGAATAAAAACCACTAGTTACAAGTGGCTTACTTACAAAGTATTTTACGACCTTTTTTTCTTCTAGACTTTAAAATATTTGTTTCTTTTCTAGCAAAAAAACCGTGCTTTTTTGCTTTTTTACGATTATTTGGTTGATATGTTCTCTTCATTTTTTGCACCTCCCTCGTTAAATAGCAACTGTATTATATTATGAATTACTTTAAAAAGTCAAGATTATTAGTATTATGTTATTCATTCCACATTCGCGTGTATATTCCTTCCCCATTAGGATATTTATCCTTCATTTCTATTACGTAAGTTAAATTTGGGTCTCTAATTATTCCTTGATACCTCTCATATGTATAAACCTTTAGTTTAGGTGGTAATGACTCCGCAGTATATATTGTATTATCGTCAATTCCTATTATAAGTGCTGCATGCCCACTACGTGCGATAAAATCTCCTACTTCATAGTTTCCGTTTCTCATATAGTCATATGTTATTTCTTGATGTTCACCTAAATCGGACAAGTCGTCATCATACTGTTTATAATCTCCAGCGCCGACATCTCCAACATCAAATCCTCCATTTAACATTGCCCATGATACGAAGCCTGAACACGTAAATCCATTTTGATTCATTCTAGAAACAAAGTAATCATATATATTACATCCCCAAATGTTTGGTCCAGTTTTTGTGCTAGCATTTTTTTCTAGCAATTCAAACTTATCTCTAGATAAATATAGTCCCTTATGGTAATACCTACCTTCACCATCTATATGTTTTCGTATGCCATGATCTACTAATCGGCCATTTTCATTAAAATATCTGAGTGTATAAGGAAACTCTAGCGTTATGAACCTAGCTGCTGCTAGAACTCCTCCCCTCGTTCCTTCTCCATATTCTTTTACTCTAGATTCTAATATTTTGTCCAGTAAGTGGGCTTCTTCTACAGTATATCTATCACATGGTAAGTATGGTTTATTGTTGTTTAACGAGGGCGGTGTAATTAAATCTGTTACTACTATGTTGTATTCTCTTTCATTTCCATCTTTTAATTGTATTTTTAATTTGCTTTCACCACTTTTAAGACCTATTATCGTATCGTCCTTAACTTCTATGATATCTGGATTTTCAACTGAATAATTTGGTGTCTTATTAAAAAATTCTGGATAATCAAATTCAAGATTTAATTTTTTTCTTCCACCACTTGCAATATAGTATGTATCAAGAGAATCTATACTCGTTTTAAATGTACCAATTGGTTTATTGACAACATCAAACTGTTTACTAGTAACATTATATTTGTTTCTAATATACAATGTATACGTTCCTGGCTCCAGTAAATAGTTACAGTCTTTTATATTTTTCCATTCATTTGAATCTAATAAACACAAAGTTGCATTTTGAGCTACAACATTTACTTGATGTTTACCTTCGCTATCCATTTTTCCTATATTTAAATTGATATTTTTTATTAACCTATTATCATATTTTCTATATATATAAAGAATATCAATAGAAACAAATAAAATAAATAAAATCATTAAAATTATTTTTTTGATGTCATATTTTCTATATTTCACACTAATTCCAACCTTATATATGTATTATAACATAAAATTTACTTATTTAATTATTTTTCCACAATATCCACAATTTTATCAACATCAATCCACAATCTGTGTAAAACTTATCAACAATGTTCATATCACAAAATTGTGGAAACTGTTGATAAGTTGGATAAATGTCCATTATTACGGCTTTTATAAAGATTAGTTATCAACAATTTTTGTTGATAAAGCTGTTTATTTAATTTTTTTTCTATTTTTTTCTTTATCTTTTTTTTTATTTAAGTTAAAATATGCTTATCAGAGATGGGGTGATGGTTTTTGAATGAAGAAAATTCTATTATTTGGAAGAATTTTATAGAACTTTTAAGAAATAATGTTTCACAGGTAACCATCAACTCATGGTTTAAAGATTTAAAGATATATGAAATTCAAGATACTAATATAGATAATAGACCTATGAAAAATGTAGTTCTTATTACTCCATCTAGTTTTATTAAAGATTCTCTTTTAAAAAGATATCTAGATACTATTGCAGACGTAATGGAAAAAATACTGGGCATGCAATGTAACATAATAATTAAAACTACAGATGAAATAAAGGAAGATGAAATAGAACTACCCAAGATAAATATTGATACTAATGCTAATCAAAGCCAATCTAGTCAGCAAATAAGCACAAATTTAGAAATAAATACCTATGCTAACTTTGATGACAATTTAAATGAACGTTATACGTTTGAAAACTTTGTAATTGGAGAATCTAATAGATTAGCTCATACTGCAGCTTTAGCAGTATCAGAACAACCTGGAAAACTCTATAATCCATTTTTTATCCATGGAAAAAGCGGTTTGGGTAAAACTCACTTAATGCACGCGATAGGGAATCAAATTAAAAAAAATTTGCATAAGCGTGTACTGTATGTAACAAGTGAGCAATTTATAACGGATTTTACAACTATAAACATGAAAAAGGATGCGGACTATATTCAAAAATTTAAGGATAAATACAGAAATATAGACGTTTTAATGATAGATGATATTCAATTTTTAGGCGGAGCAGAAAAGACACAACAGGAATTCTTTCACACTTTTAATAATTTATATGATATGAATAAACAAATAATAATAAGTTCTGATAGAAGTCCAGATGATTTAAAACTATTAGAAGAAAGGCTTAGAACTAGATTTAGTTGGGGACTTACAGTAAATATATATCCTCCAGAATTGGAATTAAAGAAAAGAATAATAGCGAATAAAATGGCCGGACACGATGCCGCTAGACTAGTTGACGATGAAGTAATCGAATATATAGCAGCAAACAGCGAGAATGACGTAAGACATATTGAAGGCGCTGTAACAAGATTGTTTGCATATACTGCAATAATGGTACCCAGTAAAATTAACCTAGAATTTGCAAACGAGGCGCTTAAAGATTATTTGAAAAATTCAGTTTATTTGGATAGTAATATTGCTAAGATTCAAAAAGCGGTAGCAGACTATTATAAATTGACAATAGAGGATTTAAAGAGCAAAAAAAGAAGTGCAAATATTAACTATCCTAGACAGATAGCCATTTATCTATGTAGAACTTACACAGATGAATCGTTTCCGAAAATAGGTTTAGAATTTGGGAATAGAGATCATTCGACAATAATTCACGCATGTGATAAAATTAAAGAGGATTTGAAAAATAATGAACAACTAAAGATAATAATTAAAGAAATTAAAAACAACATTGGATAATTGTTGAAAGACTAATAATTATTAACAATTTTTCAACAGTCAACAAATTCCCATAATTGTGGAGAAAACACAAGTTTTCCACAATATCAACAGCACATATTATTAATAAAATTATATAAATAAAAGAAAGAAGGAAAAAAATGAAATTCACAATCGAAAAAAATATTTTATTAGAAAATTTATCAAATGTTACAAAGGCAATATCGATCAAAAACGTTATACCTGTACTAAATGGAATAAAAATGGAATTGACGGAAGATGGTTTATATTTAACTGCGAGTAATACAGACTTAACTATTAAATCTTTTATAAAGAAAGATAAGATAAAAAAAGTTAGTTCATTGGGAAGTATTGTAATACAAAGTAAATTTATTACAGAAATAATTAGAAAACTTCCAGATGAGGTTATAGATATAGAAGTAATAGATGGATTGAAAGTTTTAATTAAATCTAAAAATTCTCAATTTAATCTAAACTGTTTAAAAGTAGAAGATTATCCACAGATAAAATTAGAATATCAAAAAGATCCAATAATCATTAAAGGAAACTTATTTAAATCTATAATAAAACAAACTGTTTATGCAATCAGTAATCAAGAGTCTAGACCATTACTAACAGGTATTAACTTTAAATTGATGGGAAATATAATGGAAGTTACTGCGACTGATTCTTATAGGTTGGCAAAAAAGACTGTTACGTTATCGGAATTTATTAAAGATGAGATTAATATTACTATACCTGGAAATAATATAAATGAACTCGATAAGATAATTGTTGATGATGAACCAATAGAAATGCATATTTTCTCAAATAAGGCTTTATTCATTTATAAGAATATTACATTTCAAACTAATCTCTTGAGCGGAACATATCCTAATACTAATAATCTTATACCAGATAATTTTAGTACTATAATTAATGTGAATTACAATGATTTCTTTGCCGCAATAGATAGAGCGTCACTTTTGACTCAAAATAAAGAAAAAAATATCGTAAAGATGGAAACAAAAGGATCGAATCTTACAATTTCTTCTTTCTCATCAGAAATAGGGCGAGTTGAAGAAAAAATAGAAATAGAAAAAAATGAATCTGCAGATTTAGGAATTTCATTTAGTGCTAAATATATGATGGATGCCTTAAAAACAATAGATGATACTGAAATTGTAATTCTATTAAATAGCGAAATTAAGCCAATTATAATTAAATCCAGTCAAGATGAAACATTGATACAATTGATTTTACCTATCAAGACGTACTAAAACGGTTTTTGAAAAAATCGTTTTTTTTTACCATAATTTGGCATATATTCGACAAAATATGACAAATTTCGACATTATTTTGTTGTATAACAGGCAACCAAGAGGGAGGTGAATTTGGTGAAAAACAGCTATACAATTAGTAAAAAAACACTTGCTATCGTACCAATAAGTGAAAGAAGTACCAAAATATATGAGAAGGATAATATCATAATTATTCCAAAAAATTCTCAAAAAATAATTGAAGAGAACTGTGTATACTATGGTAGCTCATATATTGGTAGAAAGAAAGGAACTGTCGATTTAATAGGAGTTACCCACAAGTCTCCAATAGTTATTGAAGAGACAAACGGAATAATTTTCTTTCCAACATGCAGTCCAAGACTAAAAAACTGCAGTTGGATATCTCTAAACAACGTCGATAATTATACGAAATCGGACAATTCTACGATAATAAGCTTTTCTGATGATGTAAAATTAAAATTTCCTATTTCTAATGAAATAATAAATAATCAAATTTTAAGGGCAACTAGATTAGAATCTGTAATGTATCGTAGAAAACGTGAAATAAACGGTGAAAAGTAAAAAAAACGCTTTTTAAAGGCTTAATTTTATGTTATAATGTTACTAGGTACAGCTATACGAGTATACCTAGTAAATTTTATTTTGAGGCTTTAAGAGGGCAATTATGAAAATCACTAGCTTAAAATTAAACAATTTTAGAAATTATAAGTCCTTGTCTTTAGATTTTTCAAATAAACAAAATATTATCATTGGACCAAATGGTGTAGGAAAGACAAATATAGTTGAAGCAATTTACGTGTTAGCTATTACCAAATCGTTTAGAGGGTCACTTGATAAAGTTTTAATAAATACCAAAAGTAACGAAATGGTAATTGAAGGTAGGGTTAAAGACAGAATTTTTCATGACTATAAGCTGAGTTTATCAGATGATGGTAAAACCGTAAAGGTAGATAACAATAAAGTAGTTAAACTCAGTAATTATATTTCTAGAATTAATGTGATAATTTTTACTCCCGAGGATACTAACATAATAAAGGATTCACCCACGAGTAGAAGAAATTTGTTAAATATTGAAATATCTCAATATGATCAATCATATTTGCATATCTTAAACGAATATAATAAAATTTTAAAGCAGCGAAATGCATTTTTAAAGTTAATGTATGTCAATAAGTTAGCAAGTCCAGATTATCTATGGATTCTTACTGAAAAACTTGTCGATATCGGATTGCAAATATGTTCTTACCGTGAAAAATTTATAAATGGTATTAATGAATATTATGACGATATTTATAAATCTATAACCAATAAAAATGGACTAAAAGTTTCATATGTCAGTACCTATAAAAACAAGAAGAAAGATGAACTATTAAAGAAATATAGGTATTATATGGATAGAGATATTGTACTTGGGAAGACAAGTATTGGTGTCCACCACGATGATATAATCTTTTCTATTGACGGTAACAATTTGAAAGATTTTGGAAGTGAAGGGGAACAAAAAAATGCAATTATTTGCTTTAAATTAGCGGAGATTGAAATGTATATCAAGGATAAGAAAAAGTATCCGATACTCATATTAGATGATCTCTTCAGCTGCCTGGATGCCAAAAAAATTAATAATATTTTAAAAAAGTTAAATAAAAATCTGCAAATATTTATTACTACTACAGATTTAAAAAACATTAATACAAAAATTTTGAATAACTGTACAGTGTTTAATATCAAAAATGAGAAAGTGGTGAAAAAAGTATATGAATGAAAAGGTTACAAATGATTATACTGCAAGTGATATTCAAGTATTAGAAGGATTAGAAGCGGTTAGAAAACGACCTGGTATGTATATTGGAACTACAGACGTTAAGGGACTACATCATCTAGTATGGGAAATCGTAGACAATTCGATTGATGAGGCTTTAGCAGGATATTGTAAAAATATAGAAATAGTTATTAACAAGGATAATTCAATCACTGTTAAGGATGACGGTAGAGGTATACCAGTTGAAGTACACGCTAAAACTGGGTTATCAACTGTTGAAACGGTTTATACAGTTTTGCATGCCGGTGGAAAGTTTGGTGGAGGAGGATATAAAGTATCAGGAGGCCTTCACGGAGTTGGAGCTAGTGTAGTAAATGCACTTTCTTCTTGGGTTACGGTTACTGTATATAAGAATTCGAAAATATATGAAACAAAATTTGAAAATGGTGGAAAAATTGTTCAACATTTAACAGAAATTGGCGAATGTGAACCAAATAGAACAGGAACTACTGTAACGTTTAAACCAGATGCAGAGATATTTGATACGGATATCTATGATTACGAAACTCTTAAAGTTAGAACTAGAGAATTAGCATTCTTAAATAAGGGATTGTCACTTACATTAAGGGATGATAGAGACTTAGAAGATACGACGGGTGACCATTTCTTATATGAAGGTGGAATTAGCGAATATGTTCGTTTTATCAACCAGGGAAAAACTCCTGTTCATGAAGATATTATTCACTTAGAAGGTGAAGAAGACGGAGTTTTCTTTGAAGTTGCTATGCAATATAATACTGGCTACAATGACAATATATATTCATTTGTAAACAATATCAATACGCACGATGGTGGTACACACGAAGAGGGAGTTAGAAGAGCGTTAACTAGAGTTATCAATAACTATGCAAGAAAGGCTAATATACTAAAAGAAAAAGATGAAGCATTAACTGGTGACGATGTCAAAGAAGGCTTAACAATGATTATCTCTTGTAAGCATCCTAATCCACAATTCGAAGGACAAACTAAGGGTAGATTGGGAAATTCAGAGGTAAGAAAACTTGCAGATAGCGTGTTTTCTCAGGGGTTTGAAAGATTTTTAATGGAAAATCCACAAGAAGCTAAAATTATTATAGAAAAATCTATACAAGCTTGCAGAGCAAGAAACGCTGCTAAACGAGCAAGAGAAGCTTCAAGAAAAACTGACCTTACAATGGGAAATACGTGGGGAAAATTATCGGACTGTAAAAGTAAAGATCCCGCTATTTCAGAGATATTTATAGTCGAGGGAGATAGTGCAGGAGGATCTGCTAAAAAGGGTAGAGATTCGATGACACAAGCTATATTACCGTTGAGAGGTAAAATACTAAATGTTGAAAAAGCAAGATTAGATAAAGCATTATCAAATGAGGAAATAAGAACAATAATAACATCATTTGGAACTGGAATAGGCGCTGAATTTGATTTATCTAAACTTCGGTATGATAAAATAATAATAATGACCGATGCCGATGTCGATGGGGCACACATCAGGGTTCTATTATTGACATTGTTCTATAGATACTTTAGACCAATTGTTGAAGCCGGCCATGTTTATGCAGCCCAGCCACCATTATTTAGAATAATGCACGGTCGAACTAGAAAATATGTCCTAACAGAAGAAGAAAAACAAGCATATTTAAATACATTAAAAGAATCTGACAGAAACAAGGCTGAAATTACGAGAATGAAAGGTCTTGGTGAAATGGACGCAGAAGAATTATACGAAACTACTATGGATATTAATACGAGGGTTCTAAAAAAAATAAATGTAGACGATTTGGTTGCAGCAGATGCTATCTTTGAACAATTGATGGGCGAAGATGTTGAACCGAGACGTAAATTTATTGAGGAAAACGCACGTTTTGCAGACGTCGATGCATAGAAGGGGGAATGAAACATGGAAAATGAAAATGAAAATGATTTTCAAATTGAAGATGAAACTGTTGAAAAAAATGAAACAGTAGATGAAAAAGAAATTGTTACTGAATTTTCTGGCGAATTTCATGAAAGGGATAGTTTCATCGAAAATAATATTGTATCAGAAGTTAAGGATTCATTTAGAGATTATGCTGCTAGCGTAATTGTTGCTAGAGCTATACCTGATTTAAGAGATGGATTAAAACCCGTACATCGTCGAATATTATGGTCGATGTATGAAAACGGATATACACCAGACAAACCACACAGAAAATGTGCAACTACTGTTGGTAACGTAATGGGTAGGTATCATCCACATGGTGATTCATCTATATATGAAGCAATGGTTAGATTAGCCCAAGACTTTAATGAAAGATATATGTTAATCGATGGGCACGGAAATTTCGGAAACATCGAAGGAGATGGAGCAGCAGCATACCGTTATACTGAATCAAGACTATCAAAAATATCTCTCGAATTATTGCGAGATATTGGTAAAGATACAGTAGATATGGCACCAAACTTTGATGAGATGTTTAAGGAACCAACTGTTTTGCCTTCAAAATTTCCTAATATTTTGGTAAATGGTACCATGGGTATTGCAGTCGGTATGGCAACGAACATTCCGCCTCATAACTTAACTGAAGTTATTGATGGTTGCATCGCATATATAGATAATCCAGATATAGATACGTTAGGTTTAATGCAATATATTAAGGGACCAGATTTCCCAACTGGTGGAATAATTCTTGGCAATAGTGGAATTAAAAAAGCCTACGAAACCGGTAGAGGTACAATTACAATTAGGTCTAAAGCCACAATTGAAGAAACTAAAAATCATACACAGATTGTAATTACAGAAGTTCCATACGGTGTTAATACAGCAGAACTAAAAAATAAGGTAGCTGAATTAGTCCACAATAAGATAATAGATGGCATTTCTGATTATCATACTGATCTAAAAAATGGAATCAAAATAACAATTACTCTTAAAAAGGAAGCAAATCCACAAGTTATACTAAATAAGTTATATAAATTGACTAACTTTCAGATAAGTTATGGAATTATATTCCTAATGATTGACGATAAGACACCTAAAATACTTGGATTGAGGGATATTATCTCTAAATATATTGATCATCAAAAAACAGTAATTATTAGAAGAACAAAATTTGATTTGAAAAAAGCTGAGGATAGGGTTCACATATTGGAGGGCTATTCGATTGCGTTAAATAATATCGATGAAGTTATAAAAATTATAAAAGAAGCTGTAAGCGATCAAGTCGCAAAAGATGAATTGATAAAAAAGTTTGGATTCACTGAAATTCAAGCAGATGCAATTCTAGAATTAAAGTTAAGAAGGTTAACGGGACTAGAGCGAGACAAAATCGAAGCTGAATTAAAAGAAAAACTTGCATTAATCGAGGAATTGAAGTCTATCTTAGCAAGTAATGAAAAAGTTCTTGCTATAATTAAAGATGAATTAATCGAAATTAAAAATAAATATGGCGATGATAGAAGAACAAAAATTGATATGACCGCTATAGATTTCATCGAAGACGAATCATTAATTCCAGAAGAAAACAGCATAATTACAATTACTGACAAAGGATATGTTAAGAGACTAGCAGCTAGCACATATAAGACTCAAAATAGAGGTGGCGTTGGCATTAAAGGAATGACAACTAATGAAGAGGATAATGTAAAAATAATGGTTAACGTATCCACTCATGATTATGTTCTATTCTTTACCAATAAGGGTAAAGTATATAGAATTAAAGGTTATGAGGTTCCTGAATTTTCTAGACAAGCCAAGGGACTTCCGATTATCAATTTATTACAGGTTGAAAAAGATGAATTTGTCACATCAGTTATAAAAATTGAAAATTCTGAAGAAGTTGCTAAGTATTTGTTCTTTGCAACTAAGAAAGGAATTGTAAAGAGAACTGCCATTAGTGAGTTTGAAAATATTAGAAAAACAGGTAAATTGTGTATTTCACTTAAAGGAAACGACGAATTAATTTCTGTCAAAAAGACGACTGGCAATAATAAGATAATGATGGGTAGCACAAATGGACACATGGTTTTATTTGATGAAAGCGAAATAAGGGTTATGGGTAGAACGGCCTCTGGCGTAAGAGGCATATCTATGCCTGATGGCGAATGCATTTGTGCTGAAGCATGCGATATTGATGCAAATCTTCTTATCGTAACTGAAAAAGGATATGGAAAAAGGACTTTTGTACGCGAATTCAGAGAAACTAAGCGTGGAAGCAAGGGAGTTAAGGCCTTAAATATTACTGAAAAGAACGGTGGCATTACTTCATTCAATATTGTAAACGACGACAATGATTTGATTATTATAACTGATGCCGGCATTGTCATCAGAATTGAAACCACAAGCATATCTCAGCTTAGTCGAATTGCTCAAGGAGTCAGATTAATTAATCTAAAAGACAATCAAACCGTTAAATCTATTAGTATTGTAAATAGAGAAAATGAAGAAGATACAGACGTTGAAGACGAACAAACAAGAGAAGAAAATTAATTTTTCTTCTTTTTAAATTATTTCCCGGGAAATAATTTATGTTCCACGTGGAACATAAAAAGTCAATCGAAAAATGTTCCACGTGGAACATTAACACTTGTAATTAATATAGTATTGATGTATAATCTTTATGAACAGCAGAAAATGTTTGAAACTGGTCAGAGTCGGAAGGCAGCAGCCATAAGAACGGATTCTGCGTGTTCTTTTTTTTGGAGAAAATATGAATGAAAAAATAATAAAAAAACTATTTAACTATGCTTTAAAATCTGATAAAACCTGCGATTTCCCTGTTAGTGCGATAGTTTTTAAAGATGATAAAATAATATCTTATGGATATAACAAAAGAAATAAATCAAATATAACTACGGATCACGCCGAAATAACTGCAATAAAGAAAGCAAATAAAAAAATAAAAAACTGGAATTTACAGGGGTATAATATGATAGTCACTTTAGAACCATGTCACATGTGCGAACAAGTAATACTAGAAAGTAGATTGGATAATGTCTTTTACATAATACCGAGATTGAAAACCAAAAAAGCGTATAAAGGAACGGATTTTGAAAATTACATTTATGACGGACCTGAAAAAGTCGAATACGAGAATAAAATTACTTCATTTTTTAAAGACAAACGCTAGCTTTTAACTACTTATTTTGATATAATTTTTATAGGGAGATGGTCATTGTGGCGGAAACATCGTATAGAGTGCTCTACAGAAAGTATAGACCACAAATATTTGGCGAAGTAATAGGTCAAAACACCATTGTTACAGCCTTAAAACAAAGTGTTAAAAATAGTACTTTTGCACATGCTTACGTATTTACAGGACCAAGAGGCACAGGTAAAACGTCAACTGCTAAAATAATGGCAAAGGCAATTAATTGTGAATCACCAATTGATGGTGAGCCGTGTGGAAAATGTCAGAGTTGCATTAATTTCAAGACCAGCCCTGATATTATTGAAATTGACGCGGCATCAAATAACGGTGTGGACGAAATTAGAGAATTAAGAACAAACATTGCACTTGCTCCTAGCTCGTCTAAATATAAAGTATATATCATCGACGAGGTACACATGCTTTCAGCAGGCGCGTTTAATGCTCTATTAAAGACGTTAGAGGAACCGCCGAGTCATGTTGTTTTTATACTCGCAACTACAGAGGTATATAAAATTCCAATAACGATTCTGTCACGTTGTCAACGATTAGATTTTAAAAAAATATCCGAAAATGACATGACAAATTATTTAAAAATAATATGTCAAAAAGAGAAAATCAACTGTACAGAAGAAGCATTGGACGAAATATATAACTTAAGTGAAGGCTGTCTTAGAGACGCACTAAGTATATTAGATCAGTTGTTAAAATCAAGTAGTGAAATTAATATGGATACAGTATTAGAACGGTATGAACTGATTTCAACAAAGACAATTGATGAACTTCTATCAGCTACCAAAAATGGGAATGTTAAGACTATAATAGAAACGATTGATCAATTGATGACAAATGGTTATAATGTTCAAAGATTAATACGAAGACTAATAGTTCACATAGAAAAAGAATGCATTAATATAAAGTTGAAAAACCAAAAAAAATACTCATATCAAATGTTAAAAAAACTGATTTTTTCTCTTAATGAATTGTATACAGAATCTAGAATTAATGATAATACATATACAATGCTAAAGATTGCATTTTTAGATTCAATTGAAGATGAGATAAAACATGAAAATGTTAGGACAACTGTAACTAATCAGCCTAAGCAAATGGACATTATCGACATAAGAATTAACAATTGCTTTGTGGAAGCAAACAAGCAAGCACTTAAACAGTTGTTGGATTTTTGGAACAACTTCGATAAAAAGACAAAAATTGATATAGATATTAATGAATATAAACCTGTAGCTTCATCTGGGAAGTATGCAATATTTGTCTCAGAAGATGAATCCCTTGTAGATTTGTTTAATATAAAAAAAGAACAAATTGAAAATTTTTTTCAAAAATCAAATATGGCAATTAAAGTAATTTCGGTTGTTGAAGAAAGATGGATGCAAGAAAAAAATAAATATAAGGAAAATATAAAGCGCGGAGTAAAATATAATTATGTAGATGAACCGGTGATCAAACCAAAAGAAGAAGACGAAACTATAAAACAAATATTCGATGATGAAATCGTCGAAGTGTCATAAAGGAGAATAATTATGAATATGCAAAATTTAATGGCTCAAGCACAAAAGATGCAAAGAGAAATTACTAAAAAACAAGAAGAAATTTACAATAGCACTTATGAAGGATGCTCAGAGTGGGTTAAAGTAACGTTGAGTGGTAAAAAGGAAGTAAAGAAAATAGAAATAGTATATCAAGGCAATATTGATGGTGACAGAGAAATGCTATCTGATATGATGACAATCGCATTTAATGACGCACTCAGCAAAATAGAAAAAGATGTTGAAAACAAGCTAGGTAGTTATAGTAAGCAGCTTGGTGGTTTGCTTTAATGAATATTTATCCAGAATTATTATCAGTCATTATTGAATACTTTAAAAAACTTCCTGGAATTGGTGAAAGAACAGCAGAGAGATACGCATTATCGCTTATAAATCTAAACGAAGATGAACTTGAAGATTTTTCGTCGTCAATTTCAAGTATTAAAAAAACACTTCGGAAGTGTTCAATATGTGGCCATCTTACTGATTCAGATGTGTGTAAAATTTGCAGCGATCCAGATAAAAAGAAAAATTTGATCTGTGTAGTTGAAGATTATAAAAGTGTTTTTATGTTTGAAAAAATGGGAAATTTTGATGGTGTTTACCATGTATTGGGTGGATTAATTTCACCAATTGACGGTATCAATCCTGACGACATAAATATAGCATCACTAGTTAAAAGATGTAAAGAAAATAAGGATACTGAGTTGATAATTGCCCTAAAACCAACAGTAGAAGGTGATACAACTACTCTTTATATAAAAAAAATATTGGAAAATACCAACACAAAAATCACCAGATTGTCATATGGCATACCTATGGGAGCCGAAATTGACTACTTGGATGTTCTAACTCTTGAAAGAGCACTATTTGATAGGAAAGAAGTGTCATAAAAAAACATAATGATCATATGATTAAATGATTACACATGAAAAAAATTTTAAATATAGTAAAGAAAGTAATATTTGCACTTAGTATTATATACGGGTTCAATATGCTGATGAATCCAATAATGATGTTTATACCCTTAAATATCGTTACAATTATTACAGTTGCAACCCTTGGTTTTCCTGGATTATTAGTCATAGTTGGCATAAGTGTATTTATTTAATGGGAATTTTATGGATGTAAAAAATGAACTAAAACTTATTAAAAAAGAATTTGATGAGAATGTTAATTCCCATGTTTTTTTAATTGAAACAAACGACTTGTCTTTATGTGAAGAAGAGATTAAAAACCTAATTTCTTCATACTTACCAAACGATGAAAACAAATTAAAACAGATTCGAGCTGACGAATATATCGATTTAATTGTTATTCGTCCAGACGGTAGATTTATAAAAAGAGACAAAATTTTTGCACTACAAGAAAGGCTTAAACTCAGACCAACACTTTCAAACAGACTATTTTACATAATAACACCGGCAAATTGCTTAAATGAAATAGCGTCAAATAAATTACTTAAAACTATAGAAGAACCTTATGAAGACGTAGTGGGCTTTTTAATTACGGATAATCCTTCTCAAATACTTCCAACTATTAAAAGTAGATGTGAAAAAATATCAGCTTATTATGAAAAAAAAGTTGATGTCAATGTTATAGACACTGAATTAATGAATTATGCCTGTAGCTTGATAAACATAATAGAAAACGGAACTCTAGGTGACTATAATCTGTATCTTTTAAACAACTCAGAGGTTTCAACAAAATCAAAAGAAATAATCGAATTGATTAGAAAATATTATAGCTCTGCTTGTGGGGTAGAAAGCCTCGATAATCTGGAAGAAAAAACACTACATATCATTATAGAAAAAAACTCATATAAAGAACTTGTCAGAAAATCTAAATACTTAAATATGCTTACTAATAAGTTAAATGTTAATGCAAACGGAGATTTATTGTTAGAAAAAATCTTTATCGATTTGGAGGAAATTAAATAATGGCTATTACTGGAGTAAAATTTAAAGAAGATGGAAATATATATAATTTTGAATCAGATTATGAACTAAACGTTGGAGACAAAGTAGTTGTAGAAACGGAACGCGGCATTCAATTGGGTATGGTCAGTACCACTAATTGTAAAGTTAGCAATACCAAGAAATTGAAAAAAGTTTTAAGAATTGCAGATGAGCAAGATTACACAAATTATTTAAAAAATGTCACGGCAGCTAAAAAGGCACTTGAAAGTATTCGCGAAGAAGCAAATAAAATGAATCTCAATATGACTATAATTGACTCAAGTTACTCTTTAGATAGAAGCATACTATTATTTAATTTTATTTCTGATGAACGGGTTGATTTTAGAGATTTAGTTAAACATATGGCATCTAAATATCACACGAGAATTGAATTACACCAAATAGGCATACGAGATAAAGCAAAAGAGATAGGCGGATTAGGTTTGTGTGGTAGACCACTTTGCTGTTCAAAAGTACTAAAAAATCTTTCTACTGTAAATATAAGCATGGTAAAATGTCAAAATATTGCATTAAATCCAAATAAGATAAATGGTGCATGTGGAAGATTATTGTGTTGTTTCAATTTTGAAAATGATATTTACGAAGAAAACCGTAAAATATTACCTAAAATTGGAGAAAAGGTTAATTATAAAGGCAAATATTGTGAGGTAATTGATGTAGATATACTTAACAAGAAATATAAAGTTAAAGTATCAGAAAGCATAATAGAAGAAGTGAAATTAGATGATTCTAAAAAATGATTTATATGATTATGGATTGAGTATTTATCAAAATGATGAGTACTTTAAATTTAGTTTAGATTCTATACTACTTGCAGAATTTGTCGATACTAGGGGAGCAAATAGGCTTCTAGATCTATGCACCGGTAATGCACCGATACCGTTGATTATTTCTACAAAAAATAAGAAAATTGAAATTGATGCAGTTGAAATACAAAAGGAAATATATGACCTTGCAAATAAAAGTATTAAAGAAAGTGGCTTTAAAAGCATTTCTGTTTATAATCAAGATGCTAAATATTTTTTATCAGATAATAAATATGATATTGTTACGTGCAATCCACCATATTTTAAATACTCAGATAAAAGTATGATTAATGATAACATTATAAAGAGATATGCAAGACATGAAATATTGATCAACTTACATGATATTGTATTAACTGCTAATAAGAACTTAAAAAAAAATGGGAAAATATATTTAGTGCATAGAACATCAAGATTACTGGATGTATTAAGAGAATTTAGTTATAATAATATTGGCGTACGAAAAATATGTTTTATAATTACATCGAAGAGCAATAAATCGGAGTTTTTTTTGATTGAGGGACAGTTAAATAGAAAAGATGATCCTAAGATATTTGTTATAGACGTGAGAAATAGGACAACATATAAAGAAATATTTAAGGAGGTATAAAATGAAGCTAATAGTCGGTTTAGGAAACCCAGGCAAAGAATATGATAAAACCCGCCATAATATTGGATTTATGTTCATTGATTCATATTTGGAAAATGTAAGTTTTGAATCAAAATTTAATGGGTTATATTATATAACGACAATAGATGGTGAAAAAACAATATTTTTAAAACCGCAAAGCTATATGAACTTATCAGGAACAGTAGTGAAAAAATTTGTCGACTACTTTAAAATTGAAATTGAAAACATACTGATTGTAAGAGATGATTTGGATATACAAATAGGTAAAGCTAGGTTGAAATTTGATAGTTCCAGTGGCGGTGACAATGGAGTTAAGTCGATAATAAATGAACTTAACTCTCAAAGATTTATGCAACTAAAGATTGGAATACTTAACGATAAGTTACATGATAAAAAAGATTTTGTATTATCTAAATTTAGTAGTGATGAGTTTAATGTGCTAATGCAAGTAATTAAGAAGTGTCACCCCATAATTTTTGACTTTAAAAAACTATCGCAAGATGAACTTATTAATAAGTATAATGGTATATTAAAATGAAATGCATAAATAATATATTTAAATATGATGACACCAAAACAGTTCTTGGATTGACAGATGAACTTTTTACACAGTATATAGCAAATTACTATAAAAATAACGATAAAAATGTTGTAGTTTTAACAAATACACTATACGAAGCAAATAATATTTACAAATTAATGAAGACATATGTTGATGATTGTCTTCTTTTTCCAATGGATGATTTCATAACATCTGTTGCTGTCGCAGTTTCACCAGACTTTATGTATAAGCGATTAGAAGTAATGGAAAAACTAAAAAGAGAAAACAAACAACACTTACTAATTACGCCTTTAATGGGCTATCTAAAATTTTTGCCAAATATCGGGGAAGAAAACAAATTTGTGATTGACCCCTCCCCCTCAATTATTTCCCGGGAAATAATTTTAAGTAAATTAGACTTATTTGGATATAATAAGGTATCCATTGTAACATCTACTGGTGAATATGCTGTGAGGGGTTACATTGTCGATATTTTTCCAATAGACTATGAACACCCAATCAGAATTGAGTTTTTTGATAACGATGTAGACAGCATTAAATTGTTTGATGAGTTAACACAAAGGACTATAGAAAAAATTGATTCTGTAGAAATAAAAAGGATTTTAGAAACTGATGATGATAATCCTAGTAGCATATACGACTATATGAATGATTGTAGTACATTTATTATAAATGAAAATCAGATAAAAATTGCCTATAATCAACTCTGTGAAGATATGTTCAAATATATAATTAGTAAAAACTTAGATGAAAATCACCAGTTTATGTTTAAATTGGAAGATATACTTCCTAATTCATGTTTTAAAATCGATACATTAAATACTTATAGTGGTAAGGACTATATTATTTATGAAAGTAGGGAAATTACTAATTTTAATTCGGATCTAAAAAAACTAAAAGACTTTTGTCTATCAAACCTAGCTGATAAAAAGATTATTGTCGCATGTAACAGCGATAAACAGATCAACGAAATTGAATCTCTATTTAACGATGTTACCTATATTAAAGATGACGAGCCTGTTAAAAATAGAATTAATATTTATAAAGGAAATGTTAATAAAGGCTTTATAATCGGTGATTACATTGTCATTTCTCCATATGATATTGATAATACTAAATCTAAGGAGGTTAAATATAAAACTAACTATCGTATAGGCACCAGAATAAAGTCTTTTGATGACATTAAAGTTGGAGATTATATCGTACATGAAGCTTATGGTATAGGAATATATAATGGACTTAAAACTCTAAAATCAAAATCTTATGTTAAAGACTATATTCAGTTACTTTATCAGGGAGAAGATAAAATATATTTACCTGTCGATAATATTGATAAGTTATTTAAATATGAAACTAGAGAAGGAGAGGCGCCAAAGTTAAACAAGCTAAATAGTCCAGTATGGGAAAAGAAAAAGCTTGAGACAAGAAAAAAAATTCACGATATATCGCAAGAACTGCTTGAGTTATATATGAATAGGGCAAAAGTTAAAACAACTCCGTATATCGAATATGATGAAGAAATGAAATTTGCATTTTCATTTCCTTATACTTTAACTTCAGATCAAGAAAAGGCAATTAATGATATTAATCACGATTTATCTTTGGAATATCCAATGGACCGACTTTTGTGTGGCGATGTCGGATATGGAAAAACCGAAGTTGCATTTAGAGCAATGTTCAAAACAGTATTAAATGCACATCAGGTTGCTTATCTTTGCCCTACTACAATTTTATCGAGACAACAGTATCTATCTGCATTAGAGCGATTTAAAGACTTTCCTGTTAATATCGAACTTTTAAATAGATACGTACCAGATAAGAAAGTCAAAGAAATATATAAAAAGATTGAAGATGGTACTGTAGATATCGTAATAGGTACACACAAGCTACTTAACGACGGTATAAAATTTAAAAGGCTCGGATTACTTGTCATTGATGAAGAACAAAGATTTGGTGTAACACATAAAGAAAAAATAAAAAAAATAAAAGATGATGTAAACGTGCTTACCCTGTCAGCAACACCAATACCAAGAACATTGAAGATGGCAATGAGTGGTCTTAGATCACTTTCAATACTAGATACGCCTCCAGTTAATAGATACCCTATACAAACCTATGTTATAGAAGAAAATGATTTAATAATTAGAGATGCAATATATAAGGAACTTTCAAGAGAGGGTCAAATATATGTTCTCATTAATAACATTGAAGAAATGGAAACATATTCTAATAAAATTAGAAATCTTGTTCCAGAAGCCAGGATTATTTGTGCTCATGGAAAACAAGATAGTCAATTGATTAACGATACTATGGAAAGATTCGTCAATAAAGAATATGATATACTAGTTTGTACGACCATAATTGAGACCGGTATCGATATATCAAACGTCAATACAATAATAATTATAGATGCAGACAAATTTGGTTTAAGCCAACTATATCAGATTAGGGGTAGAGTTGGACGTTCAGATAGGATAGCATATGCGTTTTTAATGTATAATCCTAGAAAAATATTATCTGAAATTGCAGAAAAAAGGCTAAATTCTATCAAAGAATTTACTGCACTTGGAAGTGGATACAAGATAGCAATGAGAGACTTATCCATAAGAGGTGCTGGAGATTTATTAGGTAGCGAACAAGCTGGATTCATTAATTCAGTCGGAATAGATCTCTATACAAAAATGATAAACGAGGAAGTTGAAGCTATCAAAGATGGAGTTACTCCAAATAATGAAGAACAAAAAAAGAGTTCTCTCGATGTTTCAAATCATATTTCAGATGAGTATGTTTCCGATGATGCTGTCAAAATAGAAATACATAAAATGATTAATAGCATTTCTAGTAAATCGGACTTACAGGAAGTAAAATCAGAACTAGAGGATAGATTTGGAAAAATCGATGAAACAATCGAAATATACATGCTTAAACAATTGGTTGATAATTATGTCGAAAGACTTAATCTCAACATAATTAAAACTGAGAATGATATTACCATTATTTTGTCAGAAGAATCGAGCGCCTGCATCAACGGGGAAAAGTTATTCTTACAACTATATAATGTCAATCCAAACATAAAGATCAGCTATAGAAACAAGAAAATAGTAATACTAATGAAAACAGTTAATCTTAAAAAAAACTACATTTATTACATGTACGATATAGTAATAATGTTAAATGACTTGATAAGTATAAAACCATGATTATTAACAACAATAATAATGGTGATTATTTTGAAAGAAAATGGATGTATTAGAAAAATAGATGAACTTGGTCGAATTGTTATACCTCGAGATATTAGAAAAAAATTACATATATTAAGTAGTGATTCTTTAAATATTTCTATAGTAGATAGTGCAGTCAAAATTGAAAAATACTCAGTTTTAACGAGTGTAGTAGTTGAATTAAATAGACTTTTATCCCTAGCAAAAAAGGTAACCGGAAATGATTATATTATCTTTGATAATAGTCGCTCTATATCAGCGAGTGCAGATGAATATAAAGAAATCAACACTACAAATGAAATAAAGCTTTTTATCTCAAATACTGCAATAAAAATAGATAAGATAACTTTAGGGGAAAAAATATATAATTCAGGCGATTTCAATATTACTGCTATAAATATTGATAGTGCAAATGAGGGTGTACTACTGGAATTGTGCAATAATAAAACGAATAACTATATCATTTTGTTGTTAAAAGAAATAATAGAAAATAGATTAAACAATTATTGATATTGTCCTTATTGTGTGGTATAGTTAACGCAATGAGCGATGAAGAAAAGAGTAGACTACGTAGTATTTTAGAGAGTTCTTGCTTGGTGAAAAAGAATATACGAAATAGTTGAACATGGTTTTGGAGTTCAATCGGGTGATATCGTTAAAGATCAAAAGTGCATGTAATCATGAATTAAGGTGGTACCGCGGATTTTATTTCGTCCTTTAGTTCGTGATTTTTTTTATGAAAGGAAGATATTATGAACAAAAATTTTTATATTACCACACCCATTTATTATCCATCTGCAAATTTTCATATAGGACATTGTTACAGTACAATAATTGCAGACTCAATTGCGAGATATAAAAGACTTGATGGATTTGATACATTTTTTCTTACTGGTAGCGATGAGCATGGACAAAAAATAGAAAAAAAGGCAAGTGAAACTGGTGTTACACCAAAAGAATATGTAGATAAAATTGTAGCAAATGCGAAAGATTTATGGAAACAGTTAGATATCTCATATGACAGGTTTATTAGAACTACAGATGAAGATCACGTAAAATGTGTACAAAAGGTATTTAAGAAACTATACGATCAAGGAGACATATACAAAGGTGAATACAAAGGTTTATACTGCACTCCTTGTGAATCGTTTTGGACAGAAACACAATTAGTAGAAGGAAAGTGTCCAGACTGCGGTAGAGAAGTTCAGCTAGTAAAGGAAGAAGCATATTTCTTAAAACTATCCAATTATCAAGACAGGCTCGAAAAATATATAGAAGAACACCCTGATTTTATTCAACCTGAATCAAGAAAAAATGAGATGATTAACAATTTTATTAAACCTGGCCTCGAAGATTTATGTGTATCTAGGACAAGTTTTAAGTGGGGGATTCCTGTTACTTTTGATACTAATCACGTAGTATATGTCTGGATAGATGCGTTATCGAACTACTTAACTGCTTTAGGTTACTTGAGTGATGATGAGACCCTTATGAAGAAATATTGGCCTGCAGATGTGCATATAGTAGGAAAAGAAATAGTTAGATTTCACACGATAATATGGCCAATTATGTTAATGGCATTAGATTTGCCGCTTCCAAAAAAAGTATTTGGCCACGGATGGTTAATTATAGATGGCGGTAAAATTTCTAAAAGTTTAGGCAACTATAGAGATCCTAGAGAATATATTGAAAAATATGGAAAAGACGCAGTTCGATATTATGTTTTAAGAGAAATACCGTTTGGTTCTGATGGCAATTTCTCAGAAGAAGCATTAATCGGAAGAATAAATAGTGACCTTGCTAATGTATGGGGAAATCTAGTCAATAGAACAGTGGGCATGGCTAACAAATATTTTGACGGCACGATTAGTAATTCTAAAGTTAACGAAGATATTGACAAACCACTAGTTGATGATATTAGTTCACTTAAGTCAAGAACCGATAAACTATTAGACGAATTACAAATTTCTAAAATATTAGAAAATATATTTGATTTGCTTAGAGCTTGTAATAAATATATAGATGATACGACACCTTGGGTGCTTGCCAAGGATGAAACTAAAAAAGGAAGACTTGAAACAGTTCTTTATAATTTGCTCGAAGCTATAAGAGTATCTAATATACTATTGATGCCATTTATGCCGACGAGTACTAAAAAAGTTATTGAAACTATTAATTCAGAAAATAACAGTTTTAAAGAGGCCAAATTTATTGATAATTTAAAATATACGGTATCTAAAACACCAAGTCCGTTATTTGAAAGAATACAAAGTGAGTAGGTCTCACTTTTTTATTTTACATTTACAAAGAAAATTTATATAATTATTTCGGTGATAAAATGTTTACTGATACGCATTGTCATATATTTAGTGAATACTACGAGAAAGATATGCCTGATATTGTTACAAAAGCTCGGAATTCTGGAATTAAAAAAATTATAAATAATGGAACTGATACCAAATCAAATCGGGAAGTTTTAGATATTTGTAATAAATACCCTGAAGTTTATGCGGCATTAGGAATACATCCAGAAGTAAAGCATTATAACGAAGGCGACGTTCAATTTATCGAGCAAAATATCGATCGTATAGTTGCGATTGGAGAAATAGGACTAGATTATCACTACGATAATTTCGATAAAGACACAGAAAAAAGGCTATTTATTGTTCAGCTTGAGCTAGCACAAAAATACAATAAACCCGTAATCGTTCATTCGAGGGATGCAACAAAAGATACGATTGATATACTAAAAATGTATCCAAAAGTAAAAGGTGTTATTCATTGTTTTACGGGTAGTCTCGAAACTGCAAAAGAATATATTAAAATGGGATATAAACTCGGTATGAATGGAGTTATTACTTTTAAGAATTCAAAATTTCGTGAGGTACTCGAAAAAATACCACTTGAATCCATCGTTTTAGAAACCGATTCACCTTATCTATCTCCGGAACCATTAAGAGGGACAAGAAATGAGCCGGCAAATATCATTAAAATTGCAGAATTCATATCGTCTATTAAAAACATAAGCATTGATGAATTGGCAAGAATTACCGAACAGAATGTAAAGGATATTTTTGACATATAACTGGACATGTGATAAAATGCTATTTAAGGAGATTTTATGATGAAAAAAGTTGTTAAATTCATTTGTATTTGTCTCGTATTGTCTATTATACTTTGCTTTAAAAATAGCAGTGTGATAAATGAATCTAAATCTACAAATAACAATTTAAATAAAAATTTAAATTTGAATGCAATGGCAAAGGTTATTGAGAATTTTAATTTGAGCGATATATACTCTGTGCTAGATACTTATAGTGGTGATTTGACCGGATATGCTGCTAATTGTCCTCTTTGTAATGGTTCTTTGGGATGTACTGGTCAAAATGTATTGGACGGTACAACAACGTATCAAGATAGCACATATGGTCTTGTAAATATAGTTGCATCATCCAAGAATCTTCCATGTGGATCGATTGTCCGATTTACAAACCCATTTGTCGCAGATGAACAGATGACCGCCATAGTACTCGACCGAGGAGTTACAGGAACTGCATTAGATTTATTAGTTCAGTCGGAACAATTTGCAACTGAAAGTATTGGTAGAAGACATATATATTATGAGGTTTTAAGATTTGGATGGACTAAAGCTAAAGCTTAAGTCTTTTTATTTTATAAAAATAATGATACAATCTAGTTGGTGAAAAAAATGGCTAACTTTAATTTCAAAAAAAAATTTGGTCAAAACTTTTTAAATGATCCAAATATCATTAATAAAATAGTCACGTCAATTAATCCTAATAATGACGATATAATAATTGAAATTGGTCCTGGAAGCGGAGCACTTACAAAGAGGTTAATTCAGTATAATTCTAATTATATAGCTTTTGAAATAGATAAAGACACTTCCAAATATCTCATACCTTTAGAAAATAAAAAGACAAAAATAATATTTGAGGATTTTCTAAAGGTGGATTTAAACTCTTATATACGCAATATTCCACATAATGACATATATGTAATAGGCAATCTTCCGTATTACATTACGACTGCAATACTTGAAAAAATTATTGAGTCAAACACTGCTATTAAATCCATCACTGTCATGGTACAAAAAGAAGTTGCCGATAGATTAGCAGCTAAACCTCACACAAAGAATTATGGATATATGACGGTACTACTAAATTTTAATTATGAAATTAAAAAAATTGTTGATGTAAAAAGAACGTGTTTTTACCCCGTTCCAAATGTAGACAGTGCTGTTATACAATTGAGTCTAAAGCAAGATAAAAATGACGTAAACTATTACGATTTTAAAAAAGTTATAAAAGAGAGCTTTCAATTTAAGAGAAAAACACTTCTCAATAACTTAAAAAGTATCGATAGAAATTTAATTTTAGAGATAGTTACAAAACATGGATTTAAGGAAGACGTGAGGGCAGAAGAAATCGACTTAGATACTTTCATTGATCTTACAAAATCACAAAAGAACTCTAAACATGAAAGATAGAAAAATATAACAGAAATGGTTTATTACGTAATAATAGGCGCAATGACTACGCTTATTAGCATGTTAACTTATTTTTTATTAAAAGAATTAAGATTAATAGAGGATAGCTAAATAAATATACAAATCCGTACCGTTATTTCTTGGTTGTCTTGTGTAACATTTGCATACTTCTCTTGTTGGGTTAAAAGATATTTTTCCAAATTATAGTTCAGGTAATAATACTTGTTTTAAACTATTTATTTAGTAAATTTATCGTATTTAATAAAAAAGCTTAGTCTTTTTTTTTGTTTTAAAAATATACTTCTTATAGGTGAACTTATGATTATAAAAAAAGGAGATTATGTAACTAGAATATCACACGATAACGATACTGTTTTTATCGTGATGAATATAGAGAATGATATTGCCTACTTAAAAGGTGTTGATGTTAGACTATATGCTGATAGTCCTTTAGATGATTTAATTAAAGTTGAAAAGGAAGAAGATAGAGAAGACTATACCTATAGGGTCCAAGATAAAATCCTTTTAGATAGGAGCGAATACTTTTATTTGCCGGGAAAAGTACTTCATTTTGATGGTGACGTTGACTATTTAAATAGATGCTTAGACTTTTATAAAAAAACAGGAGTATATGCCATTGGGAAAAATATTAAAGAAAGTGAATTGCCAAAAGTAATAAATAAATATCTTAGCGAATTTAAACCCGACATAGTTATAATAACAGGACACGATGCATACTATAAAAAAAAGAACGATAAAAATGATAGCGCGAATTATCAAAACTCATTAAACTTTATTAAAAGTGTACAAAAGGCGCGTATATATGAAAAATCTCATGATAAGTTAGTAATAATTGCCGGCGCATGTCAGAGTAATTATGAAGAACTTATTAAAGCAGGAGCAAACTATGCGTCGAGTCCTAAAAGAGTAAATATACATGCTTTAGATCCAGCGATAATTGCCGTAACAGTTGCTTTAACCGAAAGAAATAAAGACATAGACTTGATTGACTTGCTCGAAAGAACAAAATATGGCCATGACGGGATGGGAGGGATAATGGGACAAGGCGTAATGTACGTCGGATACCCTAGATAATGAATCCATATGTGATACGAGATAATTTATTTAAACATAAAGGAGAAAGAGTTCAGGTAAAAGTATATGGCATGCGAAATAAAACTGACTCATTTATAGGAGTATTAGAAGATTTATATCCGAAAATTTTTACAATTAATACCGGTAATTCTATAAGAACGTTCAGCTACTCCGAATTGATAAGTAAAGAGGTTGTACTCTCATTTATTTAATCTTGCATTTTTCTTAATCATATTATAAAATTATTATAGATTGAGACTTAGAAAGAGGGAGTTTTATATGAAAATCACAAAAGTATCAGTTAGAAAAGTTGAAAATGTCAATCCTAGGATGAAAGGAACTGCCTATGTCGAGTTAGATGATTGTTTTGCAATCGAAAACATTAGAATAATCGAAAGACAAGATGGAACACTATTTGCAGCAATGCCAAGTAAGAAAATGGCTAACGGAGAGCATAAAGACACTTGCCATCCAATTAACGAAGAAACGAGAAAAATGTTTAACGACACTATAATCGAAGAATATAACAAAATTAAAGATGAAACTGTAGAGGAGTAATCTTTTCTTTTTTTTTACATATATTTTATTGGTGATACAATGGATAAATCTTCGGAAAGTAGAATAGTTAACAACTATATGAATATTAATGAAAGAAAAAATATTGTGTTAGGAGGAGTAAAGAAGATTGAAAGTTTTGACAACGAAGAGTTTTTACTAGATACTAATCTTGGCATTTTGCTAATACGCGGACAAGAACTGGAAATGGTAAAGTTAGATACTATCGAAGGAAAGGTCGCAATTAAAGGTCTCATTAACAGTCTTGAGTATCTTGATGGAAAAAAAACAGAAAAAGATGGAAGCTTCTTAAATAGGTTATTCAAGTGAACATTAGAGAACAATTCCAATCAATCATTCTATTCTTAATTCTCGGAATAATACAGTATACCATATATTTAATTGTCAATAGGCTAAGAAAAAATTGGGCAATACTAATTCTTCTGCCCCTTGTCTCCATATTATTTATGGTCGCACTGTATAAAATCGATAACGGGAGAATACATGTATATTTTTTTCTTTCTCAAATTCTTGGAATATACTTGAGTAAACTATTTGTAAAGAAGATGATTTATGGGATAAAAAAGTTGCTCACATTGTTCAATAGATGATATAATTATTGTGAGGTAATACAATGAAAAATAAAAAAGCAAATAGAAGAAAGGGTATTTATTTATTTGTAATTATTTTACTTGTATCTATTTTAGGTTACAGGATGTTTTCTTATTGGCCAAAGATATTCGCTAATTATCAGGAAAAAAAGAAACTAGAGACTCAATATAATGATCTTTTGGAGGAAGAAGCAATACTTGAGGGAAACATTAATAAACTTAAAGACCCAAAATATATTTCTAGGTTTGCAAGAGAAAAATATTTATATTCAAAAAATGGTGAATTAATTATCAGAATAGTGGAATAATCTACTATTTTTTTATTATTTATTTATGATATAATACGAATAAGAGGGAAGTTTATGGAGAAAATTATAGAATTTAGACATACTAATTTTTCATATAATGGATCTAATGCATTTAATGATTTTAATATGTATGTCGATGCTAAGGATATAGTAAGCATTGTTGGACCTATGGGTTCAGGAAAAACGACACTATTAAAAATGTTGTGTCACAAATTACCAAATGATTCTTGTTATTTTAAAGGAAAACCCTTTAGTGAATATAGTTCTGATGAATTAAAACGACAAATTGTAGTAATTTTGGATTTACCATTTACAGCTAACAAAGTCCAACAAGAGTTGCTGAGTAAAATTGAACAATTATCAGTGGATTCTAGTGAAAAACTCGATAAATTCAACGATATAGTAGACTTTTTTGGACTAAAAGATGTCTTATCATTGGATATAGACAGACTATCATTTGGTAAACAGAATTTAATTAAGATATTGAGATACTTGATAATTCATCCAAAAGTTGTAGCAATAGATAACCTATTGGTTAACTTATCAAAAGAGGATAAAAATAGAGTAATCGATTATATTAAGAAATACGAAATGACACTAATTAACGTTACAAATGATCTAAGTGAAACACTATACGGAAATAGAATTTTTGTTCTTGAAAATTTTGTGATGATTATGGAAGGCAATACATTAACAGTACTACAAGCAGATACGCTTCTTAAAAGGTTAGGATTCAAGTTACCACTTGCGGTAGGACTCAGTATTGAATTGGGAAATTACGGTCTTATTAAAAAAGTATATACTACAAATGAAAAGTTGGTGAAGGCGTTATGGAAATAGGAATCTCAAAAAAAGAACTACTCAATAGGGCATTTGATAAAAAAGAAATTAATGGATTATATGAAATAGACTCGTGTTTAATCAATTCATACGAAGTACTATCTGCACATTTCAATTATCCAGTAAAATTTTACTTATTCTTGAGTAAGATAAGACAAAAAAGATTATATTATGTGTTATTGGAAGAATTAGAGATTACTGATGATATATTAAATAAAAAGATCTTTAATTTATCATCTGGAGAATTAGTGAAAGTTCTAATATTAAAGGCTTGTCTCTCATCTTGTGAAAGCGTACTTTTAAACCATATAGACACATGTCTATCTTATGGTCAACTAAATTCAATATTAAAGTGTTTGAGAAGAAATTTAAAAGATATTGACAAGACAATAATTGTATCATCGAATAATATAGATAACATAGTTCCAACTTGTACGAAATATATAATATTAAACAATGCTGATGTCGACTATTCCGGTAAAAATATAGAAATGCTACCTCATAAGACGGAATTAATGGAATTTGTAGATATGGCAAACGACCGCAAAGCAAAGATGTCATATTATAAAGAACCAAGCGATTTGTTAAAAGCAATATATAGAAGTGTTAAAAAATGAATTATTTAATTACAGTAGAATACGATGGATCGAAATATAACGGCCTACAGAAATTAAAAAATTGTAAAACCGTACAAGGAGAATTGGAATTGGTTTTAAGTAAAATGGAAGGAACCGATGTAAAGGTCATATCTTCTGGAAGAACAGACAAAGGAACGCATGCTTTAAATCAAAAATGTCAGTTTTTTCTTAAAAAAAATACAACACCTTATAAGCTTAGATACTATCTAAACAGGTCCACATCGCCTTACTTATATGTTAAAGATTGTTCAATAATTGAAGATACAAATTTCCATGCCAGATTTTCTGTAAAAAGTAAAACATATCTATATAGAATTAATACAGGACCCTACAGTTCAATTAAACACGATTATACATATAATTATTGTAAAAAGATTGATAAAAAGATGGTAGACGAAGCTTCTAAAATTTTAATTGGAGAACACGACTATAAAGCATTCGTTGTAGGTAAACATAAAACCACTACAAGTATAATTAATGAAATAAATACGTATTATGATGGTGAAGAATTTATTATCGAAATAAGTGGAAAAGCATTTTATACTTACATGGTTAGAAATATAGTTAGCATATTAATTTTATATAATGATAGAATGGTAGATAAATTGCAAATAGAAAGCATGTTAAAAACTGGCAAAAAGGCATTAGAATATGCTCCGGTGCCGGCTTCTGGTCTATATTTAAAAGAAATTGAGTATTAAGTGCGAAATAATCTCAAAATTTGTTGACATTTTGACACTGATAAAATATAATTTTATTCGGTACATTTTATTTGGGAAGTGTTTTCGATGTGGGAAGTTGATAACATGGAACAATTGAAAGGGAAAAAGAATATGAACACATTTATGCAAAAGAAAGAAGAAATATCTAGAAAATGGTATTTGATCGATGCAGAAGGTGAGACACTAGGACGTCTTGCTACTAAAGCTGCAACAATTTTAAGAGGTAAACATAAGGTTACTTATACACCACACGTTGATTGTGGAGATTATGTAATAATCATTAATGCCTCTAAAGTAAATTTAACTGGAAAGAAGCTCGATGATAAGAAGTATTATAATCACAGCGGATTCCCAGGAGGATTAAGAGAAAGAACAGCAAAAGAAATGATTACAAACTATCCAGAAGAAATGGTAGAAAGAGCTGTTAAAGGAATGCTTCCTCATGGACGTCTTGGTAGACAAATGGGTAAGAAATTATTCGTCTATGGTGGTAGCGAATATGAACAAATAGCTCAAAAACCAGAAAAGATTGAAGTAAAGTAAGGGAGGCATTAGAATGAAGAAGACAATAACTGCTACAGGTCGTAGAAAACAATCAGTTGCACAAATCAAAATGGTTTCAGGAACTGGTAAGATTACAGTAAACGGTGTAGATGTAAATGAATATATGCCTTTTGCTACTTTAGTAATGGATTTAAAACAACCTTTAGTTGTAACAAATAACGAAAACACATTCGATATTACAGTTGTTGCTAAAGGCGGCGGATTCTCTGGTCAAACTGGCGCAATAAGATTAGCTATTGCAAAAGGTTTGCTTGAATATGACGCTGAGACTGATCAAACTAGAGATGATTCTTATCGCAAGATTCTTAAAGCTAACGGATTAATTACTAGAGATTCTAGAATTAAAGAACGTAAGAAACCAGGCCTTAAGAAAGCTCGTAGAGCACCACAATTCAGTAAGAGATAATATTTTGGAAAGTCCGATATTCGGGCTTTTTTTGATGTCGAAATATAGAAAATATGCGCTTTTTAGAGGTCGTAGGCTACACGACCTTCGCAAACCTTTATTTATCTCATGCTAGTAGAACCAGCCAGGTATACAAATTAACAATTCATATGATATAATTATATTGGATGGTGATTGCACATGGTAATATATGTAGTAAGACATGGACAAACAGATTTGAATTTAGAACGCAAAGCTCAAGGTAGAAATGGGCTACCATTAAATGAAGAGGGAATTAAACAAGCTAAGTTACTAAATAGAAAATTTGAAGAAGCAAATATTACTTTTGATTATATTTATTCTTCACCTCAGGAAAGAGCTGTTCAGACTGCAAAAATCATCTCTGGAAGTGATAAAATTATAATTGATGAAAGATTAGATGTTTATGATTTGGGTAGCGCAGATGGATTACCATTATCAGAAATAAAAATTACCGGCACAGTTCCGGATAAAAAAATATATTCTGGTGTTGAGGATCTAGAAGATTATAAAAAAAGAATATATAGTTTCATAGAAGATTTAATAAAAGATTATGGAAAAGCAAATTGTAACATCCTTATAGTCGGTCATAAAGATTCTAGTGGTATGTTAGATGCATATTTTAATGGATTTGAAATTAAAACAATATATGATGATTATTTAAAATTTGCTTCTTCAAATTGTGAATATAAAAAGTATATAATCAAATAAATTGTAAAAAATTACTTAGATACTACTAAGAACGTATAAGACCTGTTATGTAGACTACACGTAGGCTACAAAAGTCCTGCAAAGTCCCATAAATAAAGGGACGCTAATTTACAAAGAGATAAAAAAACTTATTGAAAAGTCTGATTATTCGGGCTTTTTTTCTGCCGAATAATAATAGATTTAATGATTTGTTTGATAGCTCTGGTTGTGATATACTGTTAGTTGATTTAGTTACTATAGTTATTATGGAGGAGGTTAATATGAAATATGTTATTATAAATCACGGCTTTAAAGGGAGTAACATTGAAAATTGGTTTCCTTATGTTAAGGAAAAAATTGATAGCGATAATTTACAAGTTATAATACCGCAATATCCAATAGATGAAAAACATCATTTTTATAAATATTGGAAACCTATTTTAGATAATTATAAAGAGTATGGATATATAAATGGTGATACAATTATGATAGGTCACTCAAGCGGATGCATGTTTACAATAAAGTACTTAATCGAAAATAAAATAAAGATAGATAAATTAATACTTGTTAGTGGCTTTAACAATTTTTTTGCAAAAGGCGAAGATACATTCCATAGTGCAGTTAATAAATCATTCTATATGAGCGACGAGGCATTGTTAGAAATTAAAAAATTATCAAACTCCATCTTTTGTATATATGGTGATAATGATCCGTATATTCCTCAAGATAAATTAAATGAATTTGCAAAAAATTGAGCGCTAAAGAAATCATCGTAAGTGGAGGAGGGCACTTAAACACTACAGCCGGATTTGATACACTATATGACGTTGTAAAAATTATCGAGGATAAATTATGAAAATAGCAATAGATATAGACAATACAATATGTAAAACTACTGAATTTTATGGCGAACTCGCAGTTTTATATGATAGAGAGATTTTGAGAAAAAATAATAAAATCGATTATACAAAAGGTATACCTCGAAGCGATAGTTGGTCAAAGGAAGAACTTAAATACTTTATTAGTAACTATTATAATAAAAATTTATTAAATATACCTGTTATTGAAAAAGCTCCCTACTATATAAGAATGCTAAAGAAGAATGGAGCTCAAATTACTTTTATAACAAATAGAGGTAATAAGGAAGATGATATTGCCGGGGAAATAACACCTGAGTACCTCGCAATAAATAATATTCCGTATGACGAGCTAATCACTAAGGCTAATGAGAAATATAAGTATTTAGAAGATTATGACTATTTTATCGATGACTCGATAAAGGAGTGTACTCTTGCAGCAAGCAATACGAAGTGCCGTGTAATTATGATGAATACGCCGCAAAATAGTGACTTTAGTGATAATAGAATATTAAAAGTTGGCAGTTGGGAAGAAATATATATAATTTTAATGGGAGAGAAGTGATTTGATGAAAGTATTAACAATTCGACAACCATGGGCAACACTGATTGCTGAAGGACTAAAAGAATATGAGTTTAGAACATGGAACACAAAGTATAGAGGTGATTTACTAATACATGCTGGTAAAGGCGTCGATAAAGAAGCGATAAAAAGATTTAGTGATTATAACCTTGAATATCCAACCGGATGTATAATAGCAAAGGTAAGATTAACTGATTCAGAATATGTAAACGATGAATTTGTAAATAGAGTTGCTTCAAAAAACGCACTAGTTTATCGAGGTATAATTGATAAAGGGGCATGGAGTGGTTATGGATTTAAACTCGAAAATGTCGAGAAAATTGATCCCATATATATCAATGGTAAACTTGGACTATGGGACTATGATTATAAAGAAAATAAATAATTTGACATTAATTAATTATTAATTTAAAATTATTTTGACTTAGGAAGTGATAAGATGTTTTTTGATATAGTAGGTTGGATTGGAATGGTATTAGTTCTTATAGCATATGGATTATTGTCTACAAATAAAATTAAAAATGGTTTTATTTATCAATTGTTAAATCTACTTGCAGGTACTTTTATGGCTTTAGGGTTATATCCTAAAAATGCTTGGTTTTCCTTTACTCTTCAAATAATATGGGCAATAATAGCAGCATATTCAATAGCAAAAATAATTTACAACAAGAAACACGGTGAAAAAAATGAATCCAGAAAAAATTAGTAAAATAATCAAAAATGCAAGGATAAAAAGTGGACTAACCCAAAAAGAATTTGCCGACAAGTACAATGTTACATATCAAGCGGTAAGCAAATGGGAAAACGCCAAAAATTTACCAGATGTTTCAATATTGAGAGAGATATGTAAAGATTATGGACTAGATATTAACGATTTGTTGGATAATCCTATAGATAAGAAAAAAAATATAAAAAAAATTATTGCAGTTCTACTTTTTATCTGTTCAATTATTATCGTCATCGTATTACTGCTAATTAATAGACCAAGTGATTTTAAATTTAAAACTTTAAGTGCAAGTTGCCCTAATTTTACAGTTTCTGGAAACATATCTTACAACGATAAAAAATCGGCAATATACATAACCAATGTCACTTACTGTGGTGGTAACGATGAAACCAAATATGATAAGATCGAATGCCGTCTATTCGAAAAGGATAATAATATAACCTCAGAAATCAGTTCGTATACATATGACAAAGATAAGATAAGACTAGAAGACTTTTTAAAGGATCTCACCTTTGTAGTAGATAACTATAAAAGTCTTTGTAAAACTTATACTACTGATAGTCTCTATCTGATAATTGACGCCCATCAAGATGACAAAACGACTGAATATAAAATACCATTAAGTTTAAACGAGAATTGTAAATAACTCAACTTAATTTTTAGTGAAAAAAATTATATTTTAATGTATAATTTTTTTGTTTACAAAAGATTGGAGTTAAAATATGAAAAAGAAAATAGTATTTATCATAGTCGGTGTCATTGTGGCAATGGCAGTAGTAACATACACTTTATATAAAACAAATAACAATAGAATCGGTATCACAGCAGATTATTATGGTATAGGGGAATTTATCGAAACTACTAGCGAGGAACTATTAAAAAAAAGTGATCAAAATTATGTGTTATTTGTTTATAACAATTACTGTACGTTTAAAATACCTTGCGATGAAATCTTTTTATCATATATGAAGAATAACAAAATCAACTTTTTATCAATGACGTTTGAAGAATTTAAGAAGACAACGTTTTATAGTGAAGTAAAATATGCGCCTTCCATTATAGTTGTTAAAAATAATAAAATAATCGCTTACCTAGATGCGGAAAAAGACGATGATATTTTAAAGTATCAAGATGTAGATGAATTTTCTAAATGGATAAATAAGTATATAAATGGAGTAACTAAGTAGTGCTCTTTTTATATAGTTGAAAAATTCTAATAAATAATATAGAATAATCACGAATGGGAGCAAGTACAATGAAGCAATCTTTAGATTTTCTAGAATCGTTACATTTCTCAAAGAACGACTATATCATAGTCGGTTGTTCGAGTGGACCAGATTCTATGTGTTTAATAAACATGCTTCACGAAAACAAATATAATGTTGTATGTGCCCATGTTAATCACAACATTCGTAGTGAGAGTAAATTAGAGTTTGAGTACTTAAAAAAATTCTGTGAAGAAAATAATATAATATTCGAATCGCTTGAACTAGAAAAAGGTATTAATGGAAATGAGTATTATTATAGAAAAAAGAGGTATGATTTTTATAAATCACTTGCATGTAAATATAATACAAAGTATATTGCAACTGCACACCACGGCGATGATTTAATAGAGACCATACTAATGAGAATATCGAGAGGTTCAAATTTGAAAGGATATTTAGGCTTTTCAAAGCTATTTAATGAAAAGGGATACTTGATGATTAAACCACTCGTCTTTTATACAAAAGATGATATACTTAAATATCTTAATGAGAAGAATATTAAATATTTTCTGGATGCAACTAACGACAGTGATAACTACACGCGAAATAGATTTAGACACTTAGTAGTACCTTTTTTAAAAAGGGAAAATCCCAAAGTTCATGAAAAATATTTACAGTACTCACAAGAATTAGAAAAAGCTGCAAAATACATTAGCGATGTTGTAGACAGAGAAATGAAAAAAAATTTTGTGGATAACTATATAGATTTAAACAATTATTTACAATTAGATGACTACATAAAAGAGTGTGAATTAGAAAAAATTCTATCAATAATTTATGGTGATGATATAGACTTACTATCTAAAAAGACTGTAACTAAGATTATAGAAAAATTGAACACTAATAAAAATTTTATTTTTTCCTTGCCTAAGAAATATGAAGTAAGAAGAGAATATAACAAATTAATTATTTGTAAAAAGAAAGACATTGAAGGATATAAAATTCCTTTAGATGACTCTAATATTATAGATTCCAGACATATTATAGAAATTGTTGATACATCTGATGATACCAGCAATAATTGTATTAGAATAAACTCGAAAGACATAAGCTTGCCACTATATATAAGAAGCAGAAAAACAGGAGATAGAATCATGGTTAAAAATCTTCAAGGAAGTCAGAAAGTCAAACAAATTTTTATCGATAAAAAAATTTCGCCATCTTTAAGAGACCGTTATCCAATAGTAGTTGATTCCGAGGATAACATTCTTTGGATACCAGGAATTAAGAAAAGTAAATTTGATAATGACATTAATCAAAAATATGATATAATACTTAAGTACACAAGAAAGGAAAATAAAGATGAAAAATCCAATAAATAAAAAAAGAAATATTAATATGAGATCATATGCCATGTATGGTTTGTTGATCGTAATGATCTTAGGTGCTATATACTTTTATGGTTTATCTAAAAATGTAGTTCATGAAAAGACGTATGATGAATTTATTGCGGATGTTACAAAGGGCAACGTCGAAGAAATTTCTATTACCCCAAAATCCGGATCAAGTATATATGTAATAGAAGGTAAATTAAAAGATTATGCCAAAATGGAATCATTTACTGTTAAAGTGCCATATTCCGAAGCAGTAATGGAAAAAGTATTGAACTATGCAGATACAATGGAGTTCAAAATAGTTACAAATCAAGATCCAGGAAGTATTTCAGTTATTTCAATCATTGTAGACGTCTTGCCACTAGTGGTTCTTGTATTCTTATCTATCTACTTGTTTAGCCGTATAGCTGGTGGAAACAACAAGTCGATGGATTTTGGTAAGAGCACTGCTAAACTTAATGCAGACGGCGGAAAGGTAAAATTTACTGATGTTGCAGGTCTTAAAGAAGAAAAAGAAGAAGTCCGCGAGTTGATTGACTTCTTGAAAAATCCAAAGAAATTCCAAAAACTTGGGGCTAGGATACCTAAAGGTGTTTTATTAGTGGGACCTCCTGGAACAGGTAAAACATTGCTGGCAAAAGCTGTTGCTGGAGAAGCAAATGTACCGTTCTACTATATAAGTGGTTCTGACTTTGTAGAACTATTCGTCGGAGTAGGTGCGAGTCGTGTTAGAGATATGTTTAAAGAAGCAAAACACAATGCGCCTTGCTTAATATTTATCGATGAGATCGATGCAGTCGGAAGACAGAGAGGAACAGGAATAGGTGGAGGTCACGATGAACGTGAACAGACACTTAACCAGTTACTAACCGAAATGGATGGATTTGGTGCAAATGAGGGAATTATAATAATTGCTGCAACCAATAGACCTGATGTATTGGATCCGGCACTATTAAGACCAGGTAGATTCGATAGACAGGTAACAGTCAATTACCCAGATGCGTCTGAAAGAGAAGAAATATTAAAAGTTCATGCAAGAAACAAAAAGTTAGCTGAAGATGTAAGCTTAAAAAATTTGTCGAGAAGAACTCCAGGTTTCAGTGGAGCTGATTTAGAGAATTTATTAAACGAATCCGCACTTCTTGCTGTTAGAAGAAATAAAAATTCCATTAGTATGGACGAGATAGATGAAGCAACCGATAGAGTTTTGATGGGACCAGCAAAGGTAAGTAGAAAAATTACTGATAAAGAGAAGAAGCTTGTCAGTTTACATGAAGCTGGTCACGCTGTAATAGGAATAAAATTGGATGATGCCTCAGATGTACAAAAAATTACAATCATACCACGCGGTATGGCTGGTGGATATACAATGATGCTTCCAAAAGAAGAAAAAATGAACCTAGCAACTAAGAATGAACTATTAGCACAGATAACAGGGTTATTAGGTGGTCGAGTTTCAGAAGAGTTGTTCTTTGGCGAAATAAGCACTGGAGCATCAGATGACTTTAGTAAAGCTACCAGAATTGCAAGATCAATGGTAACTGAATACGGAATGAGTGACTTAGGCCCAGTACAGTTAGAAGAAAAACAAGGCAATGTATTCCTAGGTAGAGACTATGATAAAGCTAAGAACTTCAGTGATACAGTTGCGTTGGAAATTGACCAGGAAGTAAGAAAAATAATGGACAGTTGTTATAAGCAGGCAACTAAAATTCTAAAAGAGAACAAAGATTTGGTATTTAAAATTAGTGATGTCTTAATCGAACATGAAACAATCACTAAAGAAGAAATTGAGGAGCTTGTAGAGTCAGGAAAAATTTCAAAATACGAAATAAAAGAGAAAAAAACAAAAGAAAAAAAAGGAGATCAGGAATAAATCTCTTTTTTCTTTTGTAAAAATTAAAATAGTATAAACATGGTTGTATTTTACTCCTCAAATATGTTAAAATATTTAAGAACTTATTTATGCAGAAGGTGTGATGTATTAATGGCAAAAATTATTTCATTAGTTAACCAAAAGGGCGGGGTTGGTAAAACTACTACAAGCATAAATCTTGCAGCTTCACTAGGAAAATTGGGTAAAAAGACTCTACTAGTCGATTTAGATCCGCAAGGAAATGCATCGACTGGATTGGGTATTAACAAGGGATCTTTAAAATATAGTACATACGAGGTAATTACCGGTAAGTGCGATATTAAAGATGCAATTATAAAAACAAAATTTGATAGATTATACATATTGCCTGCCAATATTAACCTAGCAGGCATTGACCTTGAACTTATCCAACTCGAGTATAGTGACAGCGAATTTAAAAAAAATGAGCAATTAAAGAATGCGTTAGAAACTATAAAAGAATCATTTGACTACATCATTGTTGACTGTCCTCCATCACTTGGATTAAATACCATGAATGCTCTAGTTGCTAGCAATGCTGTAATTATTGCAGTACAATGCGAGTACTATGCACTTGAAGGATTATCGCAATTATTAAGTACTATTATAAGAATCCAGAATAAATTAAATCAAGATCTCACAATCGAGGGTGTTTTATTGACAATGTTGGATTCGAGAACAAATATGGGGCTTGAAGTTGTCGAAGAAGTAAGAAAATACTTTGGTGATACAACGTTTAATACAATTATTCCACGTCTAATTAGGCTAGTGGAGGCTCCAAGCCATGGAGTACCGATTTGCGAATATGATCCGTTTTGCAGAGCTACGGAAGCATATTTTAATTTAGCTAAGGAGGTAATTGAAAGAGATGGAAACTAAGAGACGAGCACTTGGAACTGGCTTAGAACAACTATTTAACAATCAAAATATAAATTTTTCTGATATAGAAAAAGAAATAGTAGACAACGCTAAGGAAAGCGACATAAAAAATATAAAGATATCTGACATTAGACCAAATCCGTATCAGCCTCGTAAAAGATTCAATGAGGAAAAATTACAGGAATTAGCAGATTCGATTAAGGAGCATGGATTATTTCAACCAATTATAGTTAAAAAAAGTATAAAAGGTTATGAATTAGTTGCTGGTGAAAGAAGAACTAGAGCATCGCAATTGGCAGGATTAACTGAAATACCCGCAATAGTTAAAGATTTTACAGATAAAGAGATGATGGAAGTAGCCCTTTTGGAAAATATCCAAAGAGAGGACTTAAACCCAATCGAGGAAGCTGAAGCATATAGTAAAATTATGGAATCATCTAATATAACACAAGATGAACTTGCTAAAAGGGTAAGTAAGAGCAGAAGTTATATTACTAATGTACTTGGTTTGGTCTCACTTCCAGAAGAAATTAAACTTCTGGTTATCGATAAAAAGTTGAGCATGGCTCATGCGAAGATATTGAGTAAGATAGGTGACGATGAATACGCCGTTCGCCTCGCTGATAAGATTGTATCTGAAGGAATTAGCATTCGCTCACTTGAAAAGATTGTATCTGATGAAAAAGTACCTAAAAAACATAAAATAAATCGTACTACCGCGCCAAGCAGGACATATGCAATATATGAAAACGTTTTAAGAGAAAAAATCGGTGCTAGGGTAACAATATCAGCAAATAAGATCACCATTCCTTTTGACAGCGATGAGGATTTGAATAGAATTCTTGAAATCATTAATGTAGATATGGATGGTGAATAAAAATGAAAGTAGTCTTAGACTTTCTTTCTAAGAAGCAAGTATATGGATCTATTTTAGTTATTATCGCAGTAATCATACTATATAAGATATTTAATATATTAGTTGATAAACTAATTGCAAAAAGTAAAACTGAACTTGAACGCAAAAAAAGGAGAACTGTGGTCCAACTTATTAAAAATATAGGTAAATATGCCCTTATTATACTGGGACTAATATTTATTCTCGATTTGTATGGAATTAAAGTAACATCACTAATTGCTAGTTTAGGTGTTGCAAGTGCTGTTGGAGCATTAGCATTACAAGATACATTAAAAGACATTATAAGTGGCACCTCGATAATAATGGATAACTATTACATTGTTGGCGATTATGTTAAATATAAAAACTTTACCGGTACGGTAATACAGCTTGGGTTGAGATCTACTAAAATTATGGATTTCGACGGACAGGTATATACAATCGCAAATAGAAATATTGACGAAATAATCAATCTTTCACAAAAGACTGCTTCTTCTTTAATTGAAATACCTACAGCATATGAAGAAAAACTAGAAAAAGTGGAAAAAGTACTCGAAGAAGTTGTAAATGAAATTAAAACTTGGGAGGCTGTAGATGAAAGTAAAACTTCCTATATCGGAATAACTGCTCTTGCAGATTCTAGTATTAATTATGGTATTAGATATTATTGTAGTCCCGGACATGTATGGCAATACAAAAGAGACGCATTACGGCTTATTAAGAAAAAATATGACGAACATGACATTAAAATACCATATAATCAGATAGAGGTTCACAATGGTAAATAAATTAGAACTTGGTGACATTATTGTCATGAAGAAACCTCATGCTTGCGGAGAATCTCGTTTTGAAATTGTTAGACTTGGAGTCGATTTAAAACTCAAGTGTATCGGTTGTTCTCACGAAATAATGATGGATAGACTTGAAGTATATAAAAAGATGAAAAAGAAAGAAGGCAATAAAAATGAAAAAACTGCGCAGTAAAATATTATTGCATCCAATTATGTCGTTTCTTATTCTTATTTTGATAACAATTATTATAAGCGGTATATGTGGTCTTCTTGGACTATCTGCAAGTTATAATACTGTCAATGCAATAAGGGGCGGCTATGATAGTACGCCAGTATCAGTAAATTCATTACTTAATTTATCAGGCTTAAAGCTTATATTCAGGACGACAGTATCAAATTTTGCTTCTTTTGCTCCTCTTAGCATGTTGCTTATTACACTAATAGGTATTGGAATAATGGATAAAAGCGGATTTTTATCGTCTTTCTTTACATTATTGACAAAGAAAGCTAGCAAAAAACGAGTAACTTTTGTTTTGAGTTTAATCACAATTCTTGCTAGTATTATGGGGGATATCAGTTTTATTGTATTAATTCCAATAATGGCATTATTCTTCAAATATAGTAAAAGAAATCCAAAAGCCGGAATAATTCTAGCTTTTGCAGGCTTGACCTGTGGTACGGGAATCAACATTTTTATGAATTCAATCGATTCAGCTCTATTGGAGTATACACGCTTGGCTGCCACATCACTAGATAACGGCTATACGATAGGTAATTTTGCACATATTTTAGTTATGCTATGTATGACTATAATTATGAGTTTTATTATAACAAGCATTGCCGAAAAAGTAACAATACCTAAGTTAGGCAAATATGATGAAGAAACTGAAGAAGAATTATATTTAGATAAATATAAAAAGAGAGGCCTTTTATTCAGCATGTCTGTTGGGTCTTTGTACTTATTAATATTTATATATAATATTATTCCTGGATTACCATTGTCTGGTAATCTACTAGACTACAGCCAAAAACTCTATATTGATAAGTTATTCGGGTATAATTCATTTTTTAACCAAGGATTTGTATTCGTTATAACTATGTTTTTCTTCCTATGTGGATTATTTTATGGATTAGGCGCAAAAACCATAAAAAATAACAGAGAACTATGTAGCTATCTTGGGCATTCACTAGATGGCATTGGTAAACCTTTGGTATTGATATTTTTTGCTTCAACTTTCATATCCATTTTTAAGGATAGTAACATAGGTAGTGTTTTTACTGCTTTGGCAGCAGATTTAATTTCTTCAATCAGTTTTACTGGAATACCGCTTATTGTTACTACATTTATTATAGTTATTATAGTAACATTGCTTGTTCCTTCCGCTGTAAGTTCGTGGGCAATTTTAAGCGGAGTAATAGTACCAGTATTTATGAATTCCGGCATGAGTGCCGAATTTGCGGAATTGGTATTTAGAGGAGCCTCTTGTGTAACATATGGTATAACTCCACTAATGGCTTATTTTGTAATATACTTGGCTTTTTTGGACATGTACAGCGGGGAAGACAAACCTATAAGTTTGTTTGGAGCACTAAAAGAAATAATGCCATATTCACTGATGACAGCAGCTGTATGGATAGTAGTACTCATAGTATCTTATATATTGGGACTCCCAATCGGTATTGGTACGTTCTCTATTATGTAACCACATTTTTGTGGTTTTTATTATTTTAAAATGGTATAATAAGCCAGGAAAAGGTGATAGTATGTCATTAAAAGCAGGAATAGTAGGATTACCTAATGTTGGAAAAAGCACATTGTTTAATGCAATAACTAAAAAGCATATTTTAGCAGCAAATTATCCATTTGCTACAATAGAACCAAATGTTGGAGTAGTGGTAGTACCAGATGAAAGATTAGACTATCTAAACGATTTATACAAACCGAAAAGCTTAGTTCCAACATCTTTTGAATTTACTGATATAGCAGGATTAGTAAAAGGTGCATCTCATGGAGAAGGATTGGGTAATAAGTTCTTATCCCATATTAGGGATGTAGATGCTATAGTAAATGTTATAAGATGTTTTGATGATTCTGAGATAACGCACGTCGAAGGTGCAGTAGATCCAATTCGAGATATCGAAATAATAAATACTGAGTTGATTCTTTCTGATCTTGAGACAATTAATAATAGAATATTAAAACTTGGCAAAAAAATGGATATGGCAAGAGATAAGCAAGAAGTACTCGAAGCAAACACTCTTAGAAAAGTCAAAGAGTTACTAGAAAATGGATATTCTCTTAGAAACACCAGTTTAACTGATGATGAATTGGATTTTTTGAAATCGTTTAATTTAATAACCCTTAAGCCTGTCATTTATGTTGCGAATGTCGATTTAGATAGTGCAGTAATTGGCGACAACGAATATACTAAGAAAGTTAAGGAATACGCTGGAAATGAGGGCTCTGGAGTTATCGTAATGAGCTGTCAAGTCGAAAGTGAACTCTCAGAATTGTCAGACGATGATAAAAAGAAATTTTTACAAGAAATTGGAATATCGAACAGTGGCCTGGACAAGTTAATTTATCAAACTTACAGCTTACTTGGCCTTAGAACTTTCTTTACATCTGGTACTGATGAAGTAAGAGCATGGACATTTAAACAGGGAATGAAAGCTCCTAAATGTGCTGGTATTATACATACCGATTTCGAAAGAGGCTTTATTCGAGCTGAGGTTATGAGTTATAATGATCTTGTAAAATATGGATCTGAATTAAAAGTTAAGGAAAATGGCAAAATGCGTCTTGAGGGAAAGGATTACGAAATGCAAGATGGAGATATTTGCTATTTCAGATTTAACGTATAATGAACGATAATAATACCTCTATAAATTATCCGGGTCCAGAGAAAACTGGTGCATTTATTAAAATGCTTCGGATATCTCATAATCTAACACAGGAAGAACTAGGTGATATGATATATGTCACTAGAAAAGCTGTAAGTAAATGGGAGAATGGTATTTGCTATCCATCAATTGATTTAATACCGCGTATTGCAAATCTATTTGGAGTATCGCTCGAAGAAATCCTTTCAGGCGAATTTAAGTGTGATAGTGATGAGGCTAATAATACATTCGATTATGTAATTAGGGTTTTTAAAAATAAACGTATCAAAAACACTATAAGAATTATTATCATCTTGCTGATTGTATGCCTTCTTATATTCTTTTTTGAAAATTATAATGCAACAAAAATATATGATGTGTTTTATGAAGACGATGGACTATATGTTAAGAACGGTATAATTATTTCGACTAGAAGTAAGATATACATTAATTTCGGTACGGTCTGGATAGATGATAAAGAAATACAGGGTGACTCGTCTGTAAATGTTGAATTGTATAGACAGATTGATGAGAATACTAAAAAAACTATCGCAACCTACAGCATGAATAACCAAGCATACTTTAGAAATTCAAATTACAAGGAATTAACAGATGTTAATATGGAGTCATTAAAAGACGAACTTATGCTTCGAGTAAAATATGTATCTAATGACGAAATAGAGCAGGAAAAAATTGTTCCATTAAATATTGAACTTAGATACAAGAGCAATGATATTAATCAATTCGAACAGCAAAGAAACAAATTGTTTAAAGACAATTATAGGCCTGAGTTTCCTTATAAATTGAAAACATGTGATAAAGGCAAGTATTTTAATAATTTATCAACTTCGATAGAATTATTTGGTTTATTCAATATGATTGAAGAAGATAGAATTAGGCTGTTAAATAGAAGAGAAAAAAATTATAATATAGAATATAGTAATAATTTTCTCACAATTTCAGATGGCAACTTTTTATTTAAACTTGACATGAATACAAAAGTATTTTCTATACGAAATATACAAGCTTTGAATGTACATATTTTTACAGGAAAAGTAATAAATCATGAATTGAAGATTGACGTATTATTTTCGGAACAAAAAGAGACATTAAAATTCATAAATTTATTAATTGATATATTTAGTAGTTTTAATTAATAAGGACATGCTACTCCAGGTAGCGTGTTTTAATTTTCATTATAAGTTAATATTTAAACAGAAAGGAGTAAAAATGAAAAAAGCTATATTTTTTATGGTACTTATTGCTTTAGCAATCTGGTTTGGATCAAGTTTTGACGTAATTGCAAAAGACATTGACTGTAATAACTGTTACGTAAATAAAAAAGGTGTCATTTTAACCGAAGAAGAAATAAATAAGTTGTTAAATACATTTTATATGGTTCAAATAGACAATTTTACGTATGAAGAAGTACAAAAATACTTGAATGCAAGGCTTGTCAATTCTGAGACAAAATACTTTAAAACTGTATACCAGGGTAACAATGTTGTAAGTGAACATGAAATAACAAAGGAAGAGTTTGAGTCTGCACCAGTTAATACAGCAATTTGTGATGAAAGTACTAGAAGTAATGATGGAGGTTTCTTTGAAACCAATTATAAGGCGCTTTCAGCAAGTATATTCGAAATGAGTAATTTTTATGATTTCTCTGTACAGTTACTTTGGAAAATAGTACCGGCAACTAGGTCTTATGATGTGATTGCATTTAGAACTAAGCACTTATCATACTCAAATGTTGCAGGTGTGCAGGCATATTATGTTGGTAATAATCAAACAAGCATCAACTATAACTCAAATTCTGCGGGTTATAAAGGGCTAAGTAATGGTGCAGGAATTTCAATGAATTTAAAAGATGATACAAATATCACATCTTTCTTAATGACACTGGTAGCAGACATGCAAATAAGTGAATACAATTATTCTACTGCCCACGTATTTACGACTTATCAACATGCACAAAGTTCACTAACAAGAGCTCAGTCAATGTCATATACTCTTCAAGCTGGCGGATTAGGTGATGTACTATACTATTCTAATTCGACTATTCGAAATAAATATGACGATATGACTGGAATAGAATTAAGAATACCTATTCCATAAAAAGGCGCTTTGCGTCTTTTTATTTTTCTCTATTTTAAATAAAAAACTTTAAATAAGAATAATAATATGCTAAAATGAAAATAGTAGGAAAATGGAGGTAAATGTAATAATATGAAAAAAATAGCTAGGTTTTTATTGAATGTAGTTATAAGTGTTTGGCTCGTGATAGCACTTTTTACAACTGTTTGCTTGTTATCATACAATGAATTTAAAGTAACAACTTTTGGCAGAAAAACGCTTCTTATAATCGACAGTGATGAATTGGAACCAGATATTCTGGAAGGTGATTTACTAGTTGTCAAGCGTAATAGTGATAACAAAATTAATATTGGGGATAAAGTATTTTATTACAACAGCGCAAAAAATACAAAAGTAATGGTGTATAACGGTTTCGTTCAAGATAAGCAAGAAATTGATCGTAAGGAAACCACGTATACAATTGACGGAGAAAAAGTTTCAGGCGAATATGTAATAGGTAAAATTGAAAGCAGTAAATCTTACCATAAAATAGGAATGATCTTAAATGTATTTACATCAAAATGGGGATTTATGTTCATGGTAATATTGCCTACGCTTTTTGCCATTATATATGAGATCATGATGATTTTTGACGCGGCCCAAAAGTCAAAAGCTGATAAAAACGCGGTCGATTAGTATGAAAAAAAGATTGTTTTTAGTAAGCTTTATCGTTCTTTGTATTACGGCTTTATACATAGTTAAGACGTACGCTCTTTTTGAAACCAATGCAGAATCGGTAAATGAATTAGCGATTGGTAGATGGTCAATCTTTATTAATAGCAACCTTGTTTCATATAGTGAAAGCGTACCATTGGATATGTTTATATATGATAATAACATTCACGTAAGAGAAGGATATATTGCCCCGGGAAATGGAGGAAGCTTCAGAATAGACTTATCAGCAGAAGGAACAGATGTTGCAACAGTGTGTACCATTGATATGCAAAATGATGAAATATTGGAACATGAAAATATAGATGTTTTTATTGAGAATTCATCAATTCCAAATTTACTAAATAGCACTAAAAGTTATAAAGTTATTTTTGGCCAAGACGATGTATCTAAAATCACAAATATTAATTATCGCTTAATTTGGACAAGTATTGATGAATATGACGAAGATGATAATAAATTGATAGGATTAAATTATAATATTAATTTTGATGTTCATTGTGAACAATATTTAGGGGAATAATAAAAGAATAGAGGAGGTGACATATGAACTATATTAAAAAGATAGTAAAAATAACTATAAATGGTCTTACTTATATACTATTAGCAATATTAGTTCTCATAATTTATGGAAAAGTCAGTGTCACATTCTCAAATAAGTTGTATCCGAATTACTTTGGGTATACTTTCTTTGAAGTTGCAAGTGGTTCAATGAAACCAACCCTAGATATCAACGATGTAATTGCAGTAAAGTTTGGAAACAAAAATATAGAAAAGGACGACATAATAGCTTTTACTGACGGAGAATCTGTTATTACTCACCGTGTTGTATATATCGATGGCGATAGCGTTATAGTAAAAGGTGATAACAACAATACTGTAGATAAACCAATTAAAATAGATCAAATAATTGGACCTGTGGTAAAAATATTTCCTCACTTAGGCTTGTGGAAAAAGGTATTGACTGATCCAAAAATAATTATTGCACTATTTGTAACATTGTTACTCTTCGATTTTGCTCTATCTTACAATAAAAAAGATGAACAAAAAATCGATGAAAAGAAAAAAGAAACTGAACTGGAAAATCCAATAATAATTACTGAAGTGAAGTCGGAAGAAAATAAATCTGATATATTTAGAGAGCCTGAACAACTACTAGAATTGACAAGAAAAATAGATATATCAGAAATAAATAAACTGATTGAAGAGCCAGGTATAAAACTCAATAAAAAAGAATTGAACAATATAAAATGCGAAATAAATAAAATTGAAGAAGGCAGTGAAGAATTGCCACTAAGACTTTCCGAGAAAGAAAAAAACTTTATAAATTATACTGTCAGATTGGATCTAAACGAAATAAGAAGGAGAATTGACTCGAAGGTTAAGTAGGTGTATCAAAATGAAGGAGCTAAAGAAATTTTTACATAATATAAATTTAAAAGATTTTAAACACTACTTGATAATAAGTGTAGTTTTTATTGTAGCTCTTATTTTAATTAGTTCCTTTAATTTTATACAAGCGCGATACGAAAGTCGAGTTACCGCAACATCCAGTCCAAATGTTGCCTTCTTTATAGTTGATGTTGGGACACAAACAGGCCAAATCGAACTCGAAAATATTGTTCCGAACAAAGAACCATATGTATACTGTTTCAGCGTATCTAATTTTAATAGTGAACGCCATGCGGATGTAGATTTAAAATATAATATTGAAATTATAACTACGACTAATTTGCCGCTTGAATATTCAGTTTATTCTGACGAACAGTTATCTAATGAAATCCTCGACCAAGACATTATAACTACAAATGATGACGGTGTTTTCTTTAAGCATCTAATCATTGATCAAGTTAATATGATGGGATATGACGATGATGTAACTGATTATTACTACTTAGTTGTTAATTATCCAATTAGCAATAAGATTTTTCCTGAATATTATGCTGGGATGATTGAACTAATCGACATTAAGATCAATGCAGAACAGGACGTGTCAAGATGATAAAGAAAAAAAATTTATTGATTGGACTAATTATCATGATTATCTCTTTAGTAGGAGTAACGTTCGCTAAATTTATTGCCGAAGATTATCATGGATACTTTACTAATGCAAAAGAATTTTCATTCACTAGCAATGTCTTAAAGCCAAATGGTACAACTATATATACCTTGAACAATTGGTCGGGTGTAGGAGCCTTTGATATCACCTTCGATTTAAGTACTAAGAAGAATAATTTATACTATGTGGACTATGATGTGCCATATGAAGTATTTGTCGATTGTCCTGACAATGTGGAATGCAGTCTCGAGAGTAAAAGTGGTGTGATATATGCATCCGACCCAGATCATACAGATACTGTCGTAATTCATGTTCAACCTTTGGAAAAATTTAATGAACATGATACGCTTCTTATTGATATCGCTGCTAAAAGCACATTCCCTTATGAACAAAATTTATACGCAGATTTTTTTTACCAAGTAGCTCAAAGCGGAATTTCGTATACATTAACAGATTACGGGCCTGTATATGCTAAGCTTACTATTACTAATGCTAAAAATTACTATATTGTGAAAACCGCATTTGGAGACTACCAGCCACTGGATAGGATTAGTATAGATGAATATAGAGAGCTCTCGCAAGAAGATAAGACAAAATGCGAAGGAACAGAGGTAAGCGTGTCATTTGACGCAAATGCCCTAATTATCGATTCTACTGACAATATTATTGAAACAAATAACTACACGACAAATATAATTAATGGTATACCATATATTAATTCTTTTACGACAAATATAAATCCTATGAGTGCAATAGATGTAAAATTTTATAAAGTAAATGCCGAAGACGTGTTTAGTACCAACGCGGGTGGTTATGCCCCAATAACTGTTACTGAATTAGGTGGAAGATAGGAGGAATTATCTTGAAGATAAATATAATTGCAGAATATATGGACTTTTTAAAAAAAAATTATTTATCTCTTTTTAAAATAATTTTAAAAAACAAGTATTCAAAAGAGTTGTGTTCTATGTTTTTAGATAGATATTTTATGGTTAGATATTATGATGAAACTAATTACCCTAAAGTTAAAGATTTCACAGATAGATTAAATAAAGAACTACTCGATGTATTAGAAACATTTGGTGAGAACGCCAACCATAATATTTTAAAAAATATTATTGCGATTTTTGGATATATTTTATATTTTGATGATGTATGTCCGATTGAGCACGAAGGGGAATTTATCGAGTATATTGCCTCGAGTGACATAGTTAAAATTGAAGATAGAGAGCATTTGGCGGAGAGACTAAGGACATGGTATGTCGGATTCAAGTGTGATAAAGCATTATTTGACGAAGCGCTATATACACGTGACTTTGTTGCAATTGAAAAGAGAATATATCGCACATTATATTCTATAGAGTTAGGACACAATGTAAAAATATCAAATTTATATAGTGAATTTGCAATAGACAAAGTTTATAACAGCGGAATAGTAAGGGAAGACAAAGCATTTGTCTGTTATATTTTGGCAGCGCAAATTGTTTTAAATAATGCAATTAGCTTAGATTTCTCCAAAAAATATGTGGTTGACTTGCCACCTACGCTTTTTGAAAAAGATAAAAAATTAGAAAGACTTATTAATATTTTGGATTCTACTCTTGCCAAAAAGCATATTTTTATGAGATTATTATATAGTGACTATATCGAACATAAGGATATCATCGACAAATATTTGCAAAAGGGTTTCTCATTTGCTTTGGAACTCGACTCATCATTTGATGGAAATACTATGGAATTGATACTATTCCCATACATTCTCGTCAATAAAAATACAGAGGAGTTTGAAAAACTAATTAAAAAGAAAGAGTATGTCAGATCAAAGATAATAAGTATATAGGAGGTAAACATGGATACATTTTTGAGATTCTTATACGAGTTTTTATCTCAAATATTTAATGGAATAAAGTATATATTTAATGGTCTTGTTAAGGGATTTAAATCTGTATTTAATATTCCAGAGTACGTAAGGGTAGTAGGAGAATATAAAAACGATTTCTCGATTCCTGAATGGTTGTTAGTCGGTCTTGCCATACTTATAACTTTGGCGTTCTTAACTTTAATAGTGCTTGGAATATATTTCTTAATCAGAAAGTATATCAGAATTAGAAAGTCTTTAGTTGAACAAGAGTCTCTTCTTGAGGAGGTTGGAACCCTAAATAATGAAGTTGCGAAACTCATGAAAGAAAAGGAAACAATTCTCGCGATGAAGGTTTCTAAACTTGGACTAAAGCCTGATGAATCTGATACTGAAGATGTTACACAAGAAGATGACTCAGTTGATCCTAATACTGAAATTAGATTCCCAAAATTGACCGATGTCGACTACAAATTTAAAGATTATAAGGTTCAGAATTATGGAAACAGTTTTGAATTGCCTGAGCTAGTTGAACTATTTAGAAACTTTGCTGCTAGTCAGTTAAGATTATATTATACTACTGATATGATAAGACTCTTTATTTCAGCTTTAGCATCGACAAAGCTTGTAATTTTGCAAGGTATTTCTGGTACAGGTAAAACATCGCTAGCTTATGCCTGGGGAAAATTTTTAAAACACGATTCATGTATTGCCTCGGTTCAACCATCGTGGCGTGATAGAACAGAATTGTTTGGATACTTTAATGAGTTTACTAAGAGATTTAACGAAACTGAAGTTTTAAAGGAATTGTATGTTGCAAGTTACACAGACGACATATACACAGTAATATTAGATGAGATGAATATTTCTCGTGTGGAATACTATTTTGCAGAGATGCTATCTATTTTGGAAATGCCTGATAAAAACGAGTGGATTGTAGAAATTGTTCCAAGCGCATGGAAGAATGACCCAGTTCACTTAAAAGAAGGTAAATTACAGATACCAGCAAATGTGTGGTACATAGGTACAATAAATAACGATGACTCGACATTTATGGTTACTGATAAGGTATACGACCGTGCTATGCCGATCGACATCAATGACAAAGGTACTGTTTTTGAACCAATTGATACACCTAGTCAAGACATAAATTATTCATATGTAGATAAACTTTTCCAGGATGCAATTGCAAATAACCAAATTCATGAAGACAATTTAAAGAAAATAGAGGAAATGGATGATTATGTAATCAAACACTTCCGTATTGCCTTCGGTAACAGAATAGTTGCGCATATGAAAAAGTTTGTACCTGTATTTGTAGCCTGCGGAGGAGATGAAATAAGAGGTATCGATTACTTTATTGCGCGTAAAATTTTGAGGAAATTTGAACAATTAAATATTGCATACATCAGAGATGAAATAGATGGATTTATCAAATTCTTAAATGATACTTTTGGAGAGAATAAAATGTCTGAATGTATTGAGTATTTGTTGCGACTTAAGAAGATGGCATAGGTGATGCAATGAACAATCTGAAAATTATTAATTTACTAAGAGAAGCGAGTGAAAATGATGTCAATAAATTCAGCAATAACACTCGCTCTAGTCTTGCTATATCTACTGATATAAATAAGGTGGAAGTTGATTTTGAATGGCTAGATATAATGGAAGACACAATACACTATATAGATAATATTTTAAGAAATCCCAATAGATTTATTGTTAATGAAGAAGAAATCGTCAAAATTGAACTTGCAAGACGTACAACTGTCGAAAGCATCAAGCACCTCGCAAAGCATACTAATTTTATACAAAAAATTGAAGACAATGGAGATGTTAAACCATCAAAAATTTTAAACACAAACAAAGATGAAAGCTACGATACATATGAAAACAGATTAATATATACTCTAATAAACAATATGAGAAACTTCGTAGAAATAAAGAAGAAAAGTATTATTACCGAGTCTAGTTTAAAGGATGTTAAAAAGGCAAAATATACAGCGAAGAGCAGCATTGGGAAAGAACAGGTTTTTATTGAGCTAAACTATACATCGAGTCTAATCGATAAAAAAGGTCCTGCAGGTGAATTGCCAGTAGAAGATAGAATTAAAAGGCTAGATGATGACATAACAATGCTTTGTAACACAGAAGTCTATAAAACTCTTAAAAAGCTACATGTTGCAAGAGTAATTCCACCAATAAAGAAGACAAATGTCATTTTAAAAAATACCAATTTCCAATATGCTATGAGACTTTGGGACTTTTTACAAAATCATGTGGCAGATGATACAAAAAACGTTAAGTCGAAAAAGAACTACGAAGATAACGGCATTTTAAAAGAGTATATGAATAATACATTCTTGATGGACTACTTAGCTATGAGTACTCTAAGTGAAAAGACAAACGAAGACAAAAAGAAGGAAGTTATTCAAGAAATTACTGATAATCTTATTCAGCGAATTGTGGAGTTGAATCTAGATATGCCACTTACAACTTTACAAGAACGCATTGGCGACAAAATAGCTGTTATTAAGACAAAAAAAGAAGCTAGTCTGAGTGAGATACAAAATGCGTTTCAAGATCGTATCAAAGCTTTCTTAGACAAGATAGAAAATACTAGATTATAGAGGTGAAAAAATGAAAAAAGCTTTGAAGATTTTAAGATGGATAGTAACCTGCTTCCTGGTATTTATTTTAGCACTTACTATTTTACAAAAGGTTACTAATAACAAAATTGCGCTCGGTAATGTATATATTTTTCAAGTTGTTTCGGAAAGTATGTTACCAAAATACCATGCCGGAGATATAATTGTTGTTAAAAAGGAAAACGCAAGTTCCCTTAAAATAGGTGATGACATAACGTATTTAGGTGAAAAAAATGAGCTAAAAGGGCTCACAATAACACACAGAATAATAAACATCAGGAAAGAAAAAGAAAAATATTTTTTCACAACAAAAGGAACTGCAAATGAATTTGAAGATCCAGAGATAACTGAAGACAGCGTTTATGGTAAAGTAGTCTATCATACGCTCATCTTTAGTTTAATTGGTAGAGCGATGACTAATGTCGTTTTGTACTATATCATGTTTGTGGCTGTTGGTGTAAGTCTTGCATATGAGATATTAAATCCATTAATCAACAGAGATGATACTGATGAAGAGGACGATGACTAATGTCTAAGAAAAAAAACAAAAACAGTAAGATATTTAGGCTTATCATACTTGTGGTTTTAATTTCTGCAAATACATTTGCATGGTTTATTTATGCAACTAAAATTGATGGATCAGTTTCAGTTCACGTAAAGGGATGGGACGTACTCTTTGAAGCAGGTGAAAACGAAGTTACCAACATAATCAATGTAAATGTCGATAGTATATATCCAGGCATGGATGATTATCATTATGAGGTTAAAGCATATAATAGAAGTGAAATGTCGGCATCACTAACTTATGAGATACTAGAAGTTAGATTACTCGACAACACATATATATCACAAGAAGGAAAAGGTTATTATAATCAACCTGTACAAAGTGATGATAAAACTAGTACACAACTCGAAAGTGAATTATTAAATAATTATCCGTTTTCATTAGAAATAAGCAGATCTAATACAAACTTACAGGCTGGTACAGGTATTGAAAAGGTTAACTTTGACTTAGTATGGCCATATGAAAATGACAATGATGAAGCAGATACAGAATGGGGAATAAATGCGAGTAACTACAAAAAAAGCAATCCTAGTAATCCTACGATTGCAATAAAAGTTAAAATAACTATTACTCAAAATGCTAGCTAGCATTTTGTACAAAATTCACAGTTACATTAAAGGCAGCAACACCATCAATAGTTTGAAGAGTATCCATGGCATTGTCCATGGTTTCTTCATTTTCGTCATCATTCCATTCTAAATAAAATGTATATTTATTAGTTCCTTGCTCTCCTAAATCATATTCTTGACTTAATGTCAATGTTTCTGGATCACTTACAGTTATAAGTGGTCCATCATTTTTTTTATAGCCTGTTATAATTAAATCTGAGACTGTATTATTTTCATCTTTAGTGACAGTAATGTTTTCTGTGTATGCGACATCGACGTCAGTGGAATCAATTGTAATTTCAAAGTAAGCCTTTGCTGTCGGTGCAATAACTCCATCGACTATATAGTCATTATCTTCTAAAACAGGGACAACGACTTCAGAGAAATCGCTATTTGCCAAAACATCTTGATTATTAATATTAAATACCCATTTTGCAATAGTAAAATTTCCACTTGCATCAGCCGATGAAATATATTTAGCATATGTTTCTTGAATGAGATTTACTAGGAGTAATAGAGAAATACAGGCCATCAAAACTCGTATTTGTTTTTTTTCAAATAGCTTTTTCACTTACCATTACTCCTTTCCTTAACTTAATTTTACAAAAATTAAGATGATTTTTGTCGAAAATATCGTTTTTTTTTGACATTTTACACCAAAATTTACATAAAATAGAGTTAATTGTGATTCGATAATTAACGAAAAAATTATATTGACTTTTTACCAAAAATATTTTACGATATTGACGTATGGTAGATGATATCAATATGTGATGTGGTGATGTTATGGCTAAGGAGGTTGTTGTAACCGCCAATAAGGTTAAGAAGAGAAAAAAAGTAGTAAGAATCGTAAGACGCTCACTCCTGATTTTACTCTTGTTTCTAATTGTTTTATATATTATTCTCGAAATAATATATAATGAAGGTAGGTTCACAGTTACATTAGATTCTAATAAAACTTTAGAAAGCGGAATGGCAATATTTGATAGTCTTAATAACTCGCACGGTAAAAGAAAACTTGAGGCGACGCCGATAAAGTTCATGGACAACATATCGTACAAGTGGCTCCCAAAGAACATCGACGAGGAAGGCGAAGGTTCGCATAACGGAGAAAACTATATAGCATACACATTTTTTATTGAAAACCAAGGAAATGAAGTGCTTAACTATCACTATGAAGTGATTGTCGATGACATAATAAAAAATGTCGACAAGGCAATAAGGATACGAATTTATAGAAATGGTGAAGCTACTACATACGCTAAGAAAAATCATTTAAATGGCGAACCAGAAAAGGATACTGTGCCATTTGAAGACATCGAAGATAATCAAGGCACAATTATTTTGGAGAAAGTATCGGATTTTAAACCGGATGATTTAGATAGATTTACTATCGTCGTTTGGATTGAAGGAGATGATCCGGATTGTACCGACGCACTTCTTGGTGGAGAAATAAAAATGCATATGACAATCACTGAAGAGCACATAGAACAAAAATAGATATAGGAGTTGGTATTATATGGCTAAAGCTAAAAAAAGTGAAAAAAAGAACAAAAAATTTAGATCATTAATATTACTATTGTTTTTAACAATCGTAATGTTTGGTGCATCGACTTATGCATGGTTTACTGCAAATAGAGTTGTAAATATCGAAAGCATCAATGTACACGTTGAGACAAGCGACGGTTTGCAGATTTCAACAAATGGTAGTACTTGGAAATCAGTAGTTACTCAATCTGATATTAAAACTGGAGCTTATTCTGGCGCAAACAACTTTATCCCAGAAACATTAGATGCAGTATCTACTTCTGGTGCAACAACAGAAAACAGTTCAAGTAAGACAAGAGTTTTAAATATGTTTAGTAGTGTTATCGGTACTGATGCAACAAGTGGTGCATATACACTTGCTACTAATTCAGTAGATGAATCAACAGACAGAACAAAATTTGTCGCATTTGATCTATTCTTCAAGGTTAGTGCAAAGAAAAAGGTATACATCAATACCTCTGATAGTGGTTCAAATGTAGTTATGGCTGAGGGATCTTCTGATAGAGGTCTTAAAAATGCAGCTCGTGTAGCATTCGTTCCTATTGGTGAAGCTGCATCAACTGCAACTGTTCAAGAAATAACTCAAGCATATTACACGAATTTCCCATCAATTAAAATTTGGGAACCTAATAACGATTTACACTCAACTGCTGTTGTCAACAGTGTTGGTACTGAATATGGTTTCACTGGTTCTAACGCATTAACTGCAAGTGGTGGTAATCCAGTTACATATTATGGTATTAAAGCTGCAATACCTACAAATAAAGCACAGGATTTAATCGGTGCAGTTAAGGGTACAGTTACTCAATATGATAGCACTACTTTCTCTGAAGTAGTATCTGCTGGAACTGTTTCAAATTCTGGTGGAGTATATTCTACTTCTGGATTGTTACTATCAACTCCTGGCACATTGGCAGCTAATACTGACTATAACATATTCACACTTAATGCAGGTGTTACTAAGATGCGTGTATACATGTGGATTGAAGGTCAAGATATTGACTGTGAAAACAATGCTTCTGGTACAGATATTACATTCAATCTAGAGTTAAGTATTAGAGAAGCAAATGAGGCTTAATAATTAAGAAGATTTTATCTTCTTTTTTTTTGCTAAATTATTCCCTTTTTCTACTAATTATGATAAAATAAACAATAGGAAAGTAGGCTTAGAAGTGAAATTGCAGTCGATACTAAAAAAGCATAAATTTATACCTATTTTGATAGTAACTGTTGTTATTTCTCTTTTATCGTGGAAAATAGTTTCGACTTTTAGCGTAGATACTACTACCACAGCCTGGGACGGAGTTGCTGCGACATCTTTTAAGAGTGGTACTGGTTCTCTCGAAAATCCATATTTAATTTCAAATGCCGGAGAATTTGCATATTTTAAGAATATTCTTGAAAGCGATGATTCGTCTGTATATTTTAATAAAAATTATTTAATTACTGAAAGTTTTGATTATGGTAACCATAACATTTCTATTAATAATAAGATCCCTTTCTCAGGTGCGATTGATGGATTGGGTCATACTATTAGCAATGCTCATGTAACTAATTCTATCTTCGCTTCAGTTGACAACGCTACCATTAAAAATATTAGTTTTGCAGATATGAAATTTGACATATCGAATAATACTGGTTTACTCACGGCTACATCTAATAACTCAAATTTCTCATTATTGACAATAAATGGTGCTGTCAATACGAGTGGAACTCAATCAGAAGTGGCTTTATTATCACGTGTTGATAATGATTCATCTATAGACAATGTCATTTTTAATATTTTAGTCAATGAAAACAGCAATCTTTCAACCGATATTGTAATTGATAAGAGTGGTACATCGATTGATAATGTATATGTAAATGCTAATTTAAAACCTATTATTGGCGATAGTACAGAAGACATAAATTATTATGAATTAGTAGATGATAAAACTCCTTTACTTGAAAATATCAATGTTGATAATTACTCTTTATTAATAGTTAATGACAACGTAGTCATTAAAAATAATACCATTGTAAAGAAAAATATTTCTAAAGTTCCTTTGAAAAGTGCAACTATCGAAGCACACAACACTGGTATAGACGGTGATACTGTATATATAAATGACTTAGTTACAGATTTGAACTATTATACAGCGATGGACTACACGTATTTTACTGATAGTGGAAATATTCCTGACTTTAACAGGCTAAATAAATACACTGATCAAAATTTAGCTAAAGTATATATTAAATATTCTGGAACTGATATTGCAGGCAATTTTACCGGCTATGTAAGTGATACTGAACTATATTCAAATATCATATATTATAAGTATTATCCCGTTGAAAATGGTTATATTACAATTGACTTAATTGATAACCCTTACGCTAATAGACCTACATCTAAAGTGTTTATGGGATGGATTACAGATTATGAAGGTTCTGAAATCTCTATAGATATGACTGATTATACTAGATATGTGAAAATTCCAGTATCTAGTGTTGAAGAGCCAATTAGTATTACAATGTATGCAATTTGGAACACTGGAGTAGTATATGAATTGACCAGTTCTAGTACACTATCTAGTTTAGCGAATAACTTTAAAACCGGTATGCAGCAAATCGAGGCCACTGAAACCAGAAAAGTTTACGAAGGAATAACAGATTTTAGTCAATATTTTTTAAAATACAGAATTTCAAGGTATGAGGACTTTCCAGCTGGATCATATTCGGCTTATCTAGAGCCTCATAATGGCGGATACTATGATTACTGTACAACTTATGGTGGATGTGATTATTATGTAAGAGCTGATAGTGAATATGATCCAACAGCTACATACTATATTTTAAATGAAAATACTGGTGCATCTCTTCTACCATATACAGAAGAAATAGTTAATCTATTGCCAAATGGTGTAGGAGGTTATTTTACTAGGACAACAATAAGAAATGGTTATAGCGTCGATGGGATGTACTCTAATACCGGGGAACTTCAAAGTGGTAATTGTAATCAAAGAAACGGTTGTACTGTATATCAACTCGAACAATACTACGAAAATGGCAGCTTAAATGAAATGGACCCAAATGAAACATACTATTATTTAACCACTAGAGATACAAATGTATTAGTTTTAAGAGCTAATGTCAGTAGAGAATCAAGTACTTATATTAGAAATACCGTACCTATGACAATTACTTCTTTAAATAATGGTAATAACTATATGGACGATGCAAGAATAGGCATCAATAATGCCTATATTTATGCAAATGCGGATTTGAGAATCGAATACGTTACAATGTATAGTACTTCGTATTTCGCTGGTAATGAAAATAATCCGTCCACAAATCCAGATACATCTCTTGCCTCTAATAATATTTATGGAAACTATTATAATGTAAAAATAGGACGAGGTATAACTGGAAGAACTGTTACTAGTTACTCTGGAACTACAGAGTACTATAGTGCTAATGGAGCATACGCTGGTAATGTAAGTCAAATAGGTTCTTCTGAGACACCAAAAAAATATAAATTTATAGTAGAAAGTGGACACTATGATAAACTAGGTGCAACTGGTTCTGCTGTTTCCTCTAGAACAAGCCTATATGTAGATGGTAAGGCCATTTGGGGTAGTGACATAGACAGAGTAAAATCTGCCAACAATACGCTTAGAGTAAGGTTTTGTGCTTCAGGTAACTGGGGAGGAGCCTTATATGGCAAAGATAGCAATTCTATAGCTATTACTCAAATAGTTAAAAGTGGTGAGTTTGGCTATGGCAAGCTAGATTATGACTTTGGTATATACTCTGGTGGTCGTGGTACTTCAGGAACTAACCACTATGCTGCTAGAAGTGCAATTATAGAAGGTGGTGTAATCTTCAATCTGATTGGAGGACCATTTACAGCAAGTACTAGAAATAATACTAATGATACGTACATCTATGTAAAAGGTGGAACTATTGATATGATTGTAGGTGGAGCAGGATTATCTACAACGTATGGTAATAGAATTGTAGCGGTAACAGGTGGTAACGTAAAATACGGTGTCTTTGGAGGATCAAATGGTAGTGAAAGTACTGGAGCCTCTAATCAGACTGGTGAAGTATTTGGAAGCACATTTGTTTATATAGGTGGCACTGCAAATATCGGTGGTGGCGATGAAACTGGAATGTACGGCGTAGCACCAGGTGGTGTATTTGGCGCTGGAAATGGTAGAAGTGGATATGACCAAGTAGGTTCTGTAAATAACTCAAATATTTTAATTAATGGTGGAACTATTAAAGGTAATGTTTATGGTGGCGGCAACTACGGAGCCACAGGTTATATACTATCGAGTGGATCGACTAATACAAAAATTAAAATATTAGATGGTACAATTGAAGGAAGCGTTTACGGTGGTGGAAATAACAATGGCAGCGGTAAAAATAATGTTTCATCAACTATAAATATAGATGTTACCGGAGGAACGATCAACAATTCAGTATACGGTGGATCGAGAACAAAGGGAACAATATATGGATCAACAAACGTCACGATGAACGGTGGTAAAATAGTAAATAGCATTTACGGCGGTGGCGAAGGTGGCTATCAAAACTCAAATAATCCTGGTACATATGTAAGAGATGGAGTATCAGTTTTAATAAATGATGGCCGAGTAGAAGGTAATGTTTACGGTGGATCAGCATTTGGTTCTGTAAATACTCTTAACGAAAATACGACTAGTTCTTCTTATAACACGACAGTAACTGTTAACGATGGAACGATTGTCGGATCACTATTTGGTGGTGGTAAAGGTTCAACTACATATACACCAAAAGTTGTCGGAAATATTACAGTAACGATAAATGGTGGCGACATTTCAAATGTGTTTGGAGGTAATGATCAAGCTGGCATACACGATAAACAAAATGAAATACATTTAAATGCTGGTACAATAGAAAATGTCTATGGTGGTGGTAATAAGTCAAGTGTTACTAACACTCATATATATCAAAAGGGATCGACAGTTACAAATATATATGGAGGTTCTAATTCATTAGGTGATGTATCTACCACCCTAGTTAACATATCAAGTGGTACTGTTCAGAATGTCTATGGTGGCAATAACGAAGGTGGATCATGCGCTACAACTAATGTAGTGATAAATGGTACTGCAAACATTAATGGCAGTGTATATGGTGGTGGAAATCAAGTAGATACTACGACAACTAATGTTACGCTAAATAAAGCAAACGGAGTTATACCGAATGTATATGGTAGTGGAAATAGTGCCAATGTAACCACCAGTAATATAGTACAACAAGGCGAAATATCGGTTCAAAATATGTTTGGAGGATCTAACTCGAGCGGAACAGTTCTTGAAAGCAATATAACCGTAAATAGTGGTGTCGCTCAAACGATTTACGGTGGTAATAATGCTGGTGGAAATACTGTTACATCAAATATAATTTTTAACGGTGGACAAAACAATACCATCTATGGTGGCGGAAATAGAGCGAATGGCGGTACTTCAAATATTACCATCAATGGTGGAGAGTCAAGTACGGTATTTGGCGGAGGTAATAATGCTGGTGTTACTACTACGAATATTTTGTTTAATGATGGAACTATTACCGACATTTATGGTGGGTCAAACAATACTGGCGATGTTACCACAGCTAATGTGACTGTAGAAGATGGCTCTATCAATAATATCTATGGAGGAGGTAACCTTGCTAAAGTTACTGGTAATACGTATGTTGATGTCAACGGCGGCAATATTAGATTAAACGTTTATGGCGGAGGTAACCAGGGCGTTGTAAAGGGTTCATCATTTGTTACAATATCAGATGCAACAATAGGTGGTAGTGCGTATGCCGGTGGTAATGGCTTAACCGCAACGCTTGAAGGAAATGCAAATATTTCAATTGATGGCGAGACTACTATCGGTTCAGTAGATGGTAAAGCCCCTACGAGTGGTTGCGTATTTGGTGGAGGTAATCAAGCGTACACCGGATTGGAAGCCAATAACAATTCAATAAGTACAGTTAATATTGCAGGAGGTACTTTTTATGGTAATATCTATGGTGGCGCTAATACTTCAGTCGTATATGGTAATACCATTGTTAATATTGGTTCTAATGCAATTTCGAACGATTCATCACTAACAAAATCTGACATCCACGTGTTTGGACACGTGTTTGGCGGTGGAGAAGCTAATGCAAGCGGATCAGAGATATATGACTGGTTCTTTATCAGTGTTACAGAGGGTACACACATTGATATAGATGCTAGCGGATATAACAATTTTCTAATTGACGGTTCTTTCTATGGCGGTGGTAATGCCTCGAGTGCTAGTGGTGATAGTTACTTAAATATCAGTAACTATGGTACCATAGGTACACCTAAAAGAAACATTTCTATTCAGAGAGTAACATATGTAACGATAGATAACTCAAGTATTCTACTTAAAGGAGCAATTGACAGAGCCAATGATTACGATAAAGAGCTGTTTGCAGTAAGTAGAGTAGATGACTTTACAATTAAAAACAATACGGAAATATACTTTGAAACCGGAGCTAATCTTCTAAAGAAGTTTAGAAGTTTAACTAGCGATGGTACTCCAGCTGCTGCAACTATAGACGAAGATAATAATACAATTACTAGGACAGTAAATAATAGAGTATATATGTATGAGGGAAGAAATCTCAACATATCTAAAGACCAACAGGTAACTGACTACGGTGAAGTAATTGGAATGAGTTTCTTTGGAATTTACAATTATGCAAATGATGGCACAGTAAATACGGGTATCTACAATAACAATCATTCACCAGGAGATACTTTAGATTGGAACGAAACATTCTCAAAAGGTAGTTACGTTCTAGGATTGCACGAAACTAACCATAATATAAAAATCAATGGTTTCTATAGTAACTTCATGAATGAAGATACTATGATTAATGAAGTTAAGTATATTAGACCGACTCCTGAATCATCGAGATTTTATATGTGGTTTATAGGTGAAAACATAATCGAATACAATGTAAATTTAGTTGCATCTAAATATTCTACGCTCGGTTCAGTTGAAACATCATTCTTGGATTTTGCAAAGCCAAATACTACATTTTCAATAACAAGTTTTGATTTTACCGATTTGGCTCAAGGTATAAATCTCGTTAATAAAGCATCAATACCAAAGGTTGCCTCAAGTGAAACTCAAGCGAATAGTAATTTCGGTTTATCTATGGAATCATCTAATAGTGGTTGGCTTACACCAGGTAGTACTGGATTTCAATCAATTCAAACTAATAGTAGATATGGAAGAGATAGTTACGAAAAAGACAGTACTAATGCCGTCCCTACATTCCTTTTCTATTTACACCACTCAAAAAACATTACAATAGAAGAAGATTTGGGAACAGTTAGAATATCTATGATAGCAGTAACAAAGATAGATGCTTTGAAAAATGAAATTAAAAGACTAGTAATTAATGTCAATATGTCGACAGCATTATTCCAAACAAATGAATACGAGGGAACAATGACACCTGGCGATAAGTATGAACTTTTTGCATCTACGACGACTAATATAACATCAAAAAGCAAGTTGAGTGCTTATTATGGTCTATATGGTAGTAACGTCAATCTTTATAAACCTGGGTACCATAGAGCGTTGACTTCTTCTTTTGTACTACCAGTAGGTACAAAGATAACCATGATTGAATTATTAGACGGTAACAACCTATACTATTATCATGTAATTGATGAAACTGATTATAATAGAACACTTCAAGAATTTAGTATGGAAAATGAATGTTCTTATGATCTTTCTACATTTGTTACTATGGGAACTAAGGGCAGTTCGCTATATTATGATGATCAAGGTAGAAATTCTATATACTATGATGGAACTGATAGTAATGAGGAATTTATCTTTATAGTGGATTTTGAAGATTCAAATATAACAAGTGATAAACTTGGAAATTCGTTGCTCTTAGAGATGAGAGATGTAAATGATGAATCGATAATTACTGTTTTAGGTATGCAACGAGATCAACTTACATATAATTTATACGCTGATAAAGATGCAGTGATAACTGTCGATGCATCATTAGATGATGATCCACTTTATGTTGGATATAGTGATGTATTAAATCTATCTATTGGATATCAAAGTACTACTCAAAATGGTTTAGTGGTAATAGATACACAAAATAACGATAAAAAACTCGGTATGCAGATGCATCTTGTCGACAAGAACGGTCATACTGTCTCTGGTACAGACTTAGTTGGAACAACTATTACTAATGGTACAAAAACTGTTCAAGCAGATATAAATGGTTATTATCGTTTAACGCTATCTGAGGCAGTTGGTAATGTCCAAAAGTGGCTGATGTTTAATGCACAAAATTCGCTACTAGCAACTGGAAATTACACAATGGTCATAGAAGTATTTCCTTCTGTGGATGGAGTATACTTTGAAAAAGTAACACCAGTCGTATATAATTTGGAGTTCAATTTTATAAGTAGTTCTTATGGATTAAAACCTATAATTAATCCAGAATCAGTTATTTTAAAGAATGGTGAAACTAACAATATCAATTTTAGTGTTGAGTATTCATCTTTATTAGATAACCCAAATATTAGACTTTCAATGTCTAGAAGAAAATATGATACAACATATACTCAAGAATTTGAATCTGTAGATCTACAGGATTATATTATAGAAGAATTAAATGCAAGTTCAAATCAGAATGAATATATCTTATTTGATAATCCAAATGCAACGAACTCTATGTCTTTTAGTACTCCAACTGACTTATTAACGGGTACATATAGACTAGAATTTAAACTTTACGATGGTGAGACAATGGTCGGCGAAATATATAAATACATTGTGGTGAGGTGATGATATGAATAATTTAGAAAGTCTTACAAATAAAGAACTTCTACAACTTTTAAGATTAATTAAAGAGCATATGGATTTTCTAGAAAGTGAAGAAAAAAAATTAAAGGAAGATGAAGCATAATGGTCGAAGAATTAGAAAAAGAATACGATGGGTTAAAAGATGTTATAGAAATACTTCCCACTAAGACAAAGGAAAATAAGAATCGTAAACAAAGCCTCATCGACGAGGAAAAAGTAAAAGACAAAAGTAGAATAAGCTCAGTTAAAGCTGAAATAGAAAAGAGACTTAAAATATTTAGTAATCTAAAAATAAATCCAGATATTGAATCTTTAAAGAAAGAAAAAGAAACGTGTAATATTGTCAATGAATGGAATGAATACAATACGTCATATGAAAAAATGCATTTAGATTATTATTTGTACCAGCTTCACAGATATTATAAAGAAGATTTAAAAAGTGTTAACGAATGTCTAAATAGATTGTTGGAATCGTTCAAAAAAGTCAATATAACTTTATCTAGAGAAGATTTTGACTTTAATGAATATGCTCAAGACTATATGGATAAAATTATATCAGGCTCCTCTAGTGATGAATTAAAAGATTTATTCGAAAATTATTATTGGAAAAATACTGATTTTATTAAGATATTGGAAGCTAACTTCAAAAGTATTTACTACCGATATGAAAAACAAATAAATAAGTTTTATTCATCTAGACATCAAGAGTTCTTGATAAAACATAACGATAATGAGATATATGAACTTAGGATAGATATAAATTCAAGAATCAGAAAATTGATCAACAGCGACCAATATATTAATTTTAATAATATTATTAACGGAACATATAGTATAAATGACTTTAAAGATGTCGATAAAATTAGAGGAAAATATTTCGAAAATGGTGGATATAATCACGATGATATTGTGGAACTCAATAGTGTTTTAAATGAATATGATATTATAGTAAAATACAAACATTTGTTCGCACCACTTAGAGAAAAATTGGAAAAGAGAGAAAGCATCAAGAATAACAAAAGCGACGCTTTAAAAAAGATATCTAAGGAAGAAGCTATATTAAGAAAATTTAATAATAAAAAAAATAAAAAACCTCTCTTTGGTAGAGCTAAGCCGATTGAAAAAAGGATTCTCGAATATAATGGTATTATTAAAAACATTATAAGTGGATATGACGAGTTAGATTCAGCATCTTTTGACGATTTAATTTTCCAAAAGCTAAATAGCGACTCAACAATATTAGAAGTACTAAGGCTAATTACTTCAAATTATCTTTTCTTTGTAACAAAGTCTTTAGAAATAGATGAAAATAAGAATATACATACAATAAACACTGAATTTGATGAACTTAGAGCATATATATTGGATAATAAGCATGTTCTATTAAATAATTTAGCACTATTAGATGAAAAACAAATTAAACAACTTATCGTCGATAAATATAATTTAAATAATATTTCTTTGACGATGGACAATTTATTGAATTTAGAGGCTACCCTAAAAGATATAGATATAATGCTTGCTTATGATAATATCCAAAGTTCGGGAATTAAACTAGATGATATTAATCTATATGTAGAATATGAGAAATTTAAAAAAGAAAATCAAGAGTAATAAAAAAAGCTCTTGTTTTTTTTACACAAAAATTGATATCTAACATAAATTAAATTAGGTGAACAATATGTATGATAGAGGATTAACAGGCGTCGTAATTGACGCTGGGCATGGAGGCAACGATTCCGGTGCGGTAGGAAATGGAATTGTTGAAAAAAATTTAACTCTTGCAATAAGTGAGTATATGTATAATAGATTTAAAGATTTGGGAGTACCTGTCGCAATGACAAGAACCATGGATGAAGAACTAACTAGTTCTAATAGGCCACAAAGGGCACTAAGTAAGTTTGGTAGTGGTAAGGATGTGATAATTATTTCAAATCACATAAATGCAGGTGGAGCAGATGGTGCTGAAGTGATTTATGCTCTTCGGAATAAATCGACACTATCAGAAGCTATTTTAAATAGTCTTGCTATAGAGGGACAGGAGTCGAGGAAATACTACCAGAGGAGATTACCAGGAAATCCATCTAAAGATTATTATTATATGCTTAGAGAAACGCCGAATACGGAAGCAATTATAGTTGAATATGGATTTCTAGATAACAAAAAGGATTCAGAAGATTTAAAGAATAACTATAAGAAATATGCAGAAGCAGTTATAAGAGCTGTTATGAATTATAAAGGACTTAAATACACACCATTACTTACTGATAATTATTATGTAGTAAAAAGTGGAGATACACTTTGGTCCATTGCTAAAAACGCTGGAATTTCGGTTGATGAACTAAAGAAAATTAATAATCTAGTTTCCAACAATCTATCGATTGGACAAACTTTAAAACTCGATAAACCTGTAAATGCCGATAATTCTATTTCAACTAATACTAGTGAATACTTAGTTAAAAAGGGTGACACTCTATATTCGATTGCAAACACATACGGAATTTCTGTATCAGATTTAAAGAATGCTAATAAACTTAACTCTAATGTCCTTTCAGTTGGCCAGAAATTATTAATTCCTACTAATGAAACTACGGATAACATCTATACAGTAAAAAAAGGAGATAGTCTGTATAAAATTGCGAGGGATTTTAATATCACTGTCGACGAGTTAAAAAAATATAACAATTTATCAAGTAATATCCTTTCTATTGGTCAAGTATTAACAATTCCATCTAATGAAACTATATACATAGTAAAGTCAGGAGATACCTTATACTCAATTGCAAATAAGTACTCTACTAGTGTTAACAAAATAATAGAATTAAATAACTTAAACACCAATAAGCTTTCCATTGGTCAAAAATTGTTAATACCTTAATTATGAGTAAACATTATGTAATACGTAAATATTAAGAGTATTATTTTTCGAAAGTTCATGATATACTAGTAATATAGATAGGAAAGGAGTATTAAAATGTATAGTGATTTTTATCCAACTACGTTTGTCAATACATCGAGTGTAGATAGTACTTGGATTGTAATTTCTGCAGTAATAGCAATATTTGGAGGTTTATTTGCATATTTTATGTTTGTTGCAAATAAGGAAAGCGACAAATATACTGGATTTGTTGCATGGCTTCACGGTTTTTTAAACTTTAAAAAACTGTTTATTGCCGGTATACTAAAGGTTATGTATATCATATCTGCAATATTTATTACACTAAGCTCATTTAGCTTTATAAGTGTTAGTATTGCATCATTCTTCTTATACTTAATTCTTGGCAATGTTATCGCAAGAATTAGTTATGAACTATTATTGATGATCATTACAATTGTGAATAATACAACTGAAATCAACAGAAAACTTCCAGAATTAAAAAAAGAAGTTGTTAAGAGTAAGAAAAACGTAAGTGAAGAAGAATAAAACTTGCATTAGCAAGTTTTTTTATTTACCATAACTGTGGGCAAACTCCAGAGGCCGGTTGATAAAAACAATGATTTTTAAATCTTCCAGCTAAACCTTGTCCATAAAATGTAGCAGAACAAGATTGATTTTTACTTGGTGCATAAAACCACAATGCATGTGTTGCAGGATAGTAGTATTCACCTTTTAAGCACCGTTCCGCAAGACTTTTTTCTAAAGTTGTAGAAGAACTATTAAATAGAGAACTTTTAACGCCAGAAAACCCACCTGGATTTTGATATATAACATCATATATACTTCGGATATTCTTAAATGTATAACAATCTGCAATATCTCTATTTACTATTACATTACCCACCATTAGCATTCCTAAGTTTCCCTCTCCAAGTGCTTCTGCTCTCATGAGCCTTGCCATGAGGTCTAATTCTTTACTTGTATATTTTACTAACAAATTAATCACCTAGAGTATTATATGAAAAAACTTGTATTTTAATAAAACATATAATATAATTATATTGCGCTTAGGGGCGTGGTATAATGGTAGCATAGGAGTCTCCAAAACTTTTGATGGGAGTTCGATTCTCTCCGCCCCTGCCATTTAGAATATTAAAAGATTTAGGAGAATCCTAAATCTTTTTTATTAATAAATGATAGTGGTAGGAATCAAAAGTTTTACCATCTGATTCATAATAATCTATTACTTGATATATATTTATAATTTCAAAGTCTTTGAATAATTCTTTACATAAGTCATAATCTGCATAAAAATGTGGTGTTTTATATTCAGGGCCTTCTTCCATTCTAAGTCTTGTATTAGGATCTTGTAATGGCCAGCTTTCTTGTTTGAATCCCCATGTATCTTTAGAACCTAGTGTTAAATAACATTCTCCATCTTTTCTTAAAACTCTTTTTAATTCTTTTATTATCTTTTTTATACCCTCTGTGTCTGTATGAGATATAACGTTTCTACACAAAATACAATCAAATGAATTATCTTTATAAGGTAATAATAGCATATCTCCAACTTTATAATTGCATTTAAGATTTTCTTCTTCACACCATTGTTTTGTTCTATTAATAGCTTCTTCACTTATATCAAAACATGATACATTAAATCCGTTTTTTGCAAATAGCACACTATGCCTTCCTAAACCACATCCTAAATCTAAAAATTCTTTCATTTCAAAAGAAGCCCACCTATTTAATAAATAGTAAGATTCTATACTTGGATTTTTCCAAATAATAGATGGATCATCTTTTACTATTTTCCAATTCCATCCCTTTGACTTAATCATACATATCACCAATAATATTATATCACAGATTTACTATTTTCCTTGAATATGATATATTAATCATGTAATCAAGTTTTATACATATTTTTTCGGAAACGTTCATAAAGAACGTGCCATTTAGAAGTCCATTCTAACTTTTATAGCTGGGATTTTGTTTTGATATAATCTGTGGTATAATATATTTAGGAGAATATGTAGTATATGAAAAAGAAGATATTATCAATCATTTTTGTTGCTTTTGCTATCATAATTATTGCTACTATATTAATTATTTCATCAATGAAAAACAAAAATTACAATGATTACGAAATAATTGAGATAAGTTATTCAT